>OJAI01000926.1_pt1 | contig 18314 bp, 14 predicted proteins | sample 1588891 | NCBI WGS metagenome assembly OJAI01 (sample SAMN03283255) | human gut metagenome | biome: human-associated habitat; material: feces | host: Homo sapiens | place: USA | collected 2013 | reverse complement strand
GGGATAGTGTTATTATTAAGTCAATCCAAAAGAAAAGAAGTTCCTGACGAGAAAGGGAATCATAAAAAATACATTGATTTGGAAATTTAAGAAAAGGAGGCTTAATCCATTGGACACAGCAGCAGAATTTAAAATTCAATATGTTAGTGGTATGGCAGATCATCGTTCCTGTAGAATAAGCCTTTACCATAAAGAAAGATAAACCGGCAAATACAGAATGAAAAGAGAAATCGGAGAAGAAAAACAAGCCGGAGATTCATTGAAAGAAAAGAAATTCTATCTGCAGACATATTGAAAACAATACCACATTAATTTCGGAATATTAGAAAATGTGTAAAGAAACATTACCTAATATCACAGATTTATACGAAACACTATATAAACGAAAGGTTATAGAAGGAATAACTTAATACGATCATAGACAAATGATAAGGGCACTGGCTATGATGGAAACAGTTATAGATATTATAATAACCACGAAAGTAGATTATATAGAAACAGAAGGAGTATAAATAAGGAACGAGAAGAATTACAGAAGATCCTCCGATTAAAAATATAAAATATGATAAAATTAAATATATAACAGCCATTAGGGTCACGGTGATCGTAATGGCTGTTTTGTTGTACATGAAAGTCCGGAAAAAGATCGGCAGGATACGAATCACGCATCCTGCCGGTTTTCAAACAAAATTACATATACTTATCAATTGTTGCCCGAACGGCGCCCTGACCTGCAATCATTTCACGGAAAAGCCCTTCAATCTTTTCACCCACACCGTTTTCGTAAAGGTTGGTGAAAAAGATTTTTTCATTCGAGAGGATTGGCTTTAACTGATCCTTCAGAGTTTCCGGCTTCCCGATCTCAACATCCTTCAAAGCGTCAGCAATTTCGCCAGCCAGTGGATCAGGAGCCAGCGTGTAAGTATTGCCGGCGTCATCTACTGCCAGAACATACCGCAGCCATCCGGCAATACCAAGGGGGATAGCGATCAGCTGTTCGGCGCTGCCATATTTGGCGGTGTACGCCTTGATGGTTTCGCCGAAGCGGATCCCAAGTCCCTGGGACTCATCGGTACAGAGCCGGAGATTGGTATCCAGCAGATATTCGTTGACAAACCGGAGATTAAACAGCTCATCGGCAAATGCTTTCGGGTCAATGATCTCCGGGCTTTCTACCATCGGGAATCCTTCGTCATAGCATACGGATTTGGCCAGCTTCATTAATTTTGCATCACGGTTGATCATGTCGGCAAAATATTCCTCGCCCAGCAGTACGCCGAAAGGACCGACAGCAGAGTGAACCGGGTTTAACAGAGCGGTAACCTTCATGCGTTCGGATTTGTTGACGGTATCCCGGCTGCCAAGATAAACGCCTTTGCCCTTTTCAAGCGGAGGACGGCCATTCGGGAAACTGTCTTCGATGACCAGATACTGAGGATCCTCGCCGTTGATAAAAGGAGCGATATAGGTGCGCTTTGAGGTTTCTACAGGATCCATATCCTCTACGCCAAGAGCCTTCAGATCAGCAGCGATGTCAGGGTTCGGGCGGGGAGTGATCTTGTCGATCATGGTCCATGGGAAGGAAACGATGGATTCATTGCTTACATAGGCGAAGAAGTCCTCGTCTACATATCCCTTCTTCTTCCATTCTTCGGCCATAGTCAGCACGGAACTGCGAAGAAGGCTGCCGTTTTTGGAGCAGTTATCCATGGAAACAAGGGCAAGAGGAGCCCTGCCGTTCTGGTAGCGCGCAAGAAGCATAGCGGTTAAGACGCCCATGGCGCCAACAGCCTTGTCCGGCCCGTTTTCAATATCTGCTTCCACATAAGGGAGGTAGCTGCCGCTTGAAGTGGTCAGAGCATACCCCTTTTCGGTAATTGTAAAGGAAACCATCTGAAGGGAGGGGGCAGAAAAGATTTCCTTCAGACGCGTCCACTGTGCCGGATCAGAGCTCTGTGCCTTTATGGCCTCTCCGAAGGAGCCAAGGACCTTGCAGTCTCTGGTGCCGTCTGTATGCAGGATGACACTTAATCCCAGGTTGTCGAATGGGCGATAGATCTTGTCCACGACATCATAGTCAAAGGTCTCCACACAGGTGAGGGCAGTATCCAGGTCTCCATTCTCCAGCATGCCGTCGGCAATGCCGCCGATGAAGATACGGAAGATATTGCCGATTCCAAAGTGAGCCCAGCGGGGAGCTGCCTTTGCTTTTTCGGCCGCCGCTTCCACGTCATAGCCGGGCAGTGTGATGTTTGTAGCTTCCCAGTCCGATTTGTTCTTAATTCCGTTTAGTGAAAGTTTCATGTTGCGCCTCCTTAGTTTAGATATATTTCTATAATAGCATGAAATGCGCGGTTTGTAATATTTTTGTAACAAATTTTCTCGTATATTTTGACAATAGATATAGCGTATGATAAACTTATATACGTAAAATTGTAAAAATTAAGAGGATTAAAAATATATTTTTGAGGTGAGAGATTTGGATAAATATGAATATCGGGTAAAAACAGAGCAAATGCTTGAATATTTGGAGAGCAAGCAGTACAAAAAGGCAATGGAGATCGCGGACACCATCGACTGGCGCAGGGTAAAGAGTGCGTCAATGTTGAACACGGTCAGTGAGATATACGAATATAATGGTGAGTTCCAAAAAAGCCGGGATATTCTCTTCGTAGCGTTTGACAGATCGCCGGGAAGCAGAAAGATCGTATACCGCCTGGGAACTCTGGCGCTGAAGATCAATGATGTAGAAGAAGCATCGGATTGTTATGAGGAGTTTGTGAAGCTGGCTCCGAGAGATCCGAATCAGTACATATTAAAATACCGTATTTTAAGGGCACAAGGGGCGCCGCTCACCGAACAGATCGCGGCACTGGAAGATTTTAAGAAAGCCGAGTATGTAGAAAAATGGGCGTATGAGCTGGCGGAGCTTTATCATGAGGCAGGTATGACTGCAGAGTGCCTGGAGGAATGTGATGACCTGATCCTGTGGTTCAGCGAGGGCAAATATGTCTATAAAGCGATGGAATTGAAAATGAAGTATAAACCGTTGACACCGCTGCAGCAGGAAAAATATGACAGCAGGCCGGGAGCGCCGAAGAAACCGGCAGCGAAACCAGTGCAGGCAGAAGAAGCCGTGGAGGCGGCGGAAGAGGCTGTAGAAGAGACTGAAGAACCGGAGGAATCCGTGGCAGATACGGAAGAACCGGAGGAATCTGCGGCAGATACGGAAGAAGAGGTGTCCAGACCAGTTTCCGCAGTCAGCCTGGCACAGGCGGTAGAAGAGATGGAAAAGAGCATGGAAGATTCTGAAGAAGAATCAGAGGAAGAGGCTGTGGAAGAACCGGAAGAAGAGCCGGCAGAAGAAAATCAGGAAGAAGAGCCGGAAGAGGAACCGCAGAAGGAAGAGGAACAGCCGAAGAAGAAATCTTCCATTACACAGGTTGTAAAGGGAGCTACGCTGGAAGAAGCACTGGCTAATGGCGTGGCAATTGCCAGTGGCATTAATATTGAGAAAGAGGCAATGGAAAAGAAGGAAGAGGATCTCCGGGTAACCAGTCAGATGCGGATTGACGATATCCTTCAGGAGTGGGAAGAAAAACAGAAGGAAAATGCAGAAGCCATTGCACAGCAGAAGGCGAAAGATGAGGAACGGCTGAAAAAAGAACGGGAGGAAGCAAGGCGCAGACAGGAAGCCGAGAGAAGAGAAGTAGAAAGAAAGGCGGCAGAAGCAGAAGCAGCAAGAAAGGCAGCAGAAGCAGAGGCAGCAAGAAAGGCCGCAGAGGAAGAAGCAGCAAGAAAGGCCGCGGAGGAAGAGGCATCAAGAAAAGCGGCAGAAGAGGAGGCGGCAAGAAAGGCCGCAGAGGAAGCTGAAAAAGAAGCCTTGCTGGATAATGCGTTTGCAGAAGGAAAGACACAGAGAATCCCGGATGATCTGGTAAGACTGGTGGCAGAAATGGATCAGGACGAAAAGGAAGAAGAGTCTCCGGAAAGTGAAGATACCTATGAGGACTTTGAAGACTTTGAGTTTGAAGAAGAGCCGGAACAGTTAAGTCTTGAAGATATAGACTTTGGTGAAGAGTTTGAGGATGAGGAGCCGGAGGACACGGATTACGAAGAGGACTTCGAAGAAGAGTTAGAGGATGCCGATTACGAAGAGGACTTCGAGGAAGAAGACTTCGAAGATGCCGATTTTGAAGAGGACTTTGAAGATGCCGACTTTGAGGACGACTTCGACGATGATTACGAGGACGACTTCGAGGATGCGGATTTTGATGAAGAGGATTTCGAAGAAGAGGACTTCGAGGAAGAGGACTTCGAGGAAGAGGACTTCGAGGAAGAGGACTTTGATGAGGAGGACTTCGAGGAAGAAGACTTCGAGGAAGAAGACTTTGAAGAAGAGGACCTTGAGGAAGAGGACTTTGAAGATGACGAAGAAGAGTTTGAGGCAGAAGAACTGGAAATCGAAGAGCCTTCCGAAGAGGAGATCCAGGAGAGAATCAAAAAGTCCAAAGGAAGCGGCGTTCCGTTTGATACAGGATTTGTAGTAACCGGACGATATGATCTGAGTGCGACCAGTGAGATTGGGTTAAAGGCCGGACTTACGGAGGAACAGAAGAAACTATTTTCTTACTTTGTTCCGGTAAGAGGTATGAGCGAACAGATCGTAGAAGTGCTGGACAATGACAGAAGAGCGCAGAGAGAAGGAACATCCAAGACCGGTAACCTGCTGGTAGTGGGACGGAAAGGTTCCGGTAAAACCGTGCTGGCGGTAGATATCGTAAAGGCGATCCAGAAGCAGAGAAATCTGAAACAGGGCAAGGTTGCCATTGTGACCGGTGAATCTCTGAATAAGAAGGAACTGACCAATATCATCCAGAAGCTCAAGGGCGGTGCTATCATCATTGAGAAGGCCGGAAAGTTAAACTCCAGGACCATCAAGGAACTGAATTACCTGATGGAGAAGAAGACAGGAGAGCTCCTGTTCGTGCTGGAGGATCAGAGAAAGCCTCTGGAGAGGATGCTGGCTGTCAATGCAGATTTCAAGAAGAAGTTTACTTCCAAGCTGGAGCTTCCGGTATTCATTAATGATGAGCTGGTAACCTTCGGGCAGACCTATGCAAAGGAGAATGGCTATAAGCTGGATGAAATGGGAATCCTGGCGCTGTACAGCCGGATTGATGTAATGCAGAGAGAGGATCATGCCGTATCTGTTGCTGAGGTTAAGGAGATTATGGATGAAGCCATTGATCATTCCCAGAAGGCCAATGTAAAGCATCTTGCAAGACGTGTATTCGGCAAGGGAACAGACGATTCTGACAGAATTATCTTAAAGGAAGAAGACTTTAAGATTTAATCAAAAAATTAAGAGTTTTGACAGATAGATTTGTCAAAACTCTTTTTTTTTTCGGCCATCTAAAGTATAATATGGATATATTAGGACAGATTGTGGGGGTTCAGTATGGCAAAAAAGAAAAAGAAACCATATGAAGTAGGAGAACTGGATCAGTATCTCTTTGGGCAGGGAAATCATTATGAAATCTATAATAAGCTGGGGGCCCACTTTGTGAAGGATGGAAAAAAAGAAGGGGTATATTTTGCGGTGTGGGCGCCCCATGCGGAAAGTGTGTCTGTAGTCGGAGAATTTAATGACTGGGATACGGAAGCAAATCCGATGGAGCGGGAAGAGCCGCTGGGCATCTATACCTGCTTTATTCCGGGAATCCAGCAGTATGCCATGTATAAATACTGCATCCAGACGTACAGGGGAGATTACATTTTTAAGTCGGATCCTTTTGCGTTCCATGCCGAACTGCGGCCGGGAACGGCGTCCAAGGTTTATGACCTTTCCGGGATCAAGTGGTCGGATTCCGCCTGGATGGAGAAGCGTGCCGGCTGGGATCACACCAAAGAACCGATGTCAATCTATGAGGCGCATATTGGTTCCTGGAAACGGCATCCCGGACGGGAGGACGAAGGGTTTTATACCTATCGGGAGTTTGGAGAAGAAGCCGTCAAATATATGAAGGATATGGGCTATACCCATATCGAGCTGATCGGGATTGCGGAACATCCCTTTGACGGATCCTGGGGATATCAGGTGACAGGTTATTTTGCACCCACATCCCGTTACGGAACGCCGGAAGATTTTGCCTGGATGGTAAATTATTTCCATAGAAATAAAATAGGTGTTATTCTGGACTGGGTACCGGCGCATTTCCCAAGAGATGCCCATGGCCTGGCGGATTTTGACGGTACGCCGACATTTGAATATCAGGATCCGAGAAAAGGAGAGCATCCGGACTGGGGCACCAAGATTTTTGACTATGGAAAAAATGAGGTGCGGAACTTCCTGATTTCTAACGCATTGTTCTGGATCGAAAAGTATCATGTAGACGGTCTGCGGGTAGATGCGGTGGCTTCGATGCTTTATCTGGATTACGGAAAGCAGGACGGCCAGTGGGTAGCCAATAAATATGGGGGCAACAAGAATCTGGAGGCCATTGATTTCTTTAAGCATTTGAATTCTGTGGTGCTGGGAAGAAACCCTGGAGCGCTGATGATCGCGGAAGAGTCTACGGCGTGGCCGATGGTGACCGGACCGGTGGAAGAGGACGGACTGGGATTCAGCCTGAAATGGAATATGGGATGGATGCATGATTTTACGGAATATATGAAGCTGGATCCGTATTTCCGGAAGGACAATCATAATCTGATGACCTTTGCCATGAGTTATGCATACAGTGAAAACTATATCCTGGTACTTTCCCATGACGAGGTGGTGCATCTGAAGTGCTCTATGCTCAATAAGATGCCGGGACTTGGATTTGATAAGTATGCCAATCTGAAGGTAGGCTACGCTTTTATGATCGGGCATGTAGGAAAGAAGCTCCTTTTTATGGGACAGGAATTTGCCCAGCTGCGGGAATGGAGCGAGGAGCGGGAGCTTGACTGGTTCCTGCTGGCGGAAAAGGAGCATCAGGCGGTCCAGAACTGGTTCCGTGATCTGCTGCACCTGTATAAGAAAAACAAAGCACTCTATGAGATGGATGATTCCTGGGAAGGCTTTGAGTGGATCAATGCGGATGACCGCTACAGAAGTGTATTCAGCTTTATGAGACATTCTAAGGATAATAAAAAGAATCTGCTGTTTATCTGTAACTTTACGCCGATGGAATGGGCAGATTACCGGGTTGGCGTACCCAGAAGAAAGCAGTATAAGCTGGTACTGGACAGTGACGAGGAACAGTATGGCGGAAACGGACGGAAGAAGCAGCCGGTCTACAAGGCCGTTAAGCAGGAGTGTGACGGAAGACCGTACTCCTTTGCTTACCCGCTGTCACCCTATGGCGTGGCAATCTTTGAATTTTAGAGATTGACTGCTGAAACAGGATAGAAAAGGGATGGAAAAAGAGCGTAAGACTTTGATCTTACGCTCTTTTTCTATGGTCAGGCTAAGACGCCTTCCTAGTTGTTCTGAGTTTCAGCTGCGGCAGGATCATTTGCTGTTCCCGTATTGTCAGTGTTGGAAACAGTACCGTCTGCATTTTCATCAGCTGCAGGGCCGTCGGTTCCGTCAGCCTCCGTGGTGCCGTCCGCATTCTCGTCTGTATTCTCCGTCTCGGCGCCGTCTGTGTTTTCACTGTTCTCATCCAGTACCTCATCGGTGGTTTCATCGGCAGCCGGGTCAGTGGTTTCGTCTGTGGTCTCCTCAGCAGATTCATCGGTGGTTTCGTCCTTGGTGTCATCTCCGCCGCCGAACAGATTCTGGAAGAAGCCGACAATGCTGTCCCAGAATCCGCCGCCCGCTTCTTCTGTGCTGTCAGAGGAAGAATCAGAAGAACCGGAATCTTCTAATGTACTGTCTGTCACAACATCGGAACCAAGTACATCATCGTTGGTATCGTTAATAATACCGCCGTTACTGTCTCCGCCGCCGAAAAATCCGGTGATGGAATCCCAGAGATTGGAAAAGAATCCTCCGCTTTCCCCATTTAAGTTATCCAGAGTGTTTTTCAGAGCATTGACATCATAGTCATACTGAGAAATCGTTTCCATCAGAGAGGTGATCTTGTTCATCTGATCCTCTGTCAGGGTGATGTTGTAGGTATTAGCCGCGTCATTGACTACATCCTGGATCTGGGAAGGATCTGTAATGCCGTCTTCAATGACCTGCTCTTTTACATCATTCATCAGTCCGGTGGCTTCTTCCTGTCCGACTGCATCGGCCAGCTCGCCGGTGGTTACCAGCTCTTCTGTAGCGGCAGCCTTCTGTCCTTCATCCAGAGTCTCGCCGCTGGCGGTCTCATAAGCCATCATGATACCGGTCAGAGCGCCGGTTCCTGATACTGCGATGGGTGAGGCAGCGACTACGTTACAGTTTTCTACTCCGGAAGTGGTCAGCGTACTTGCGATCATGGAGCTGGTTACGTAGGTCAGGTTCGCAACCTTGACCTGGATTCCTCCGTCAGAGGTGGGCTGTACATAAGAGCAGCTGTAAGTCCTGGTACCGATCTGTTCCTCAGATGCAATGCCTTCCATATACTGACGCTCATCGGCGTTGGTGACTTCGATGGTCTGGACCTGATCTTTAGAGGTCCCGAAATATTCATACATGGACGTTTTCTGCTCTTCCGAGAGATTAGCGCCCAGAGTTACAACGTTGGAGCTGTCTGCCTGTACGGCAAGAGGTAATGATGCCGTGGCAAGAGCAGCTGCCATCAATACTGGTAGTGTTCTTTTCATTTTTTTCATATGCATGGTGTGTTCACCAGGCCCCCTTTTCCTTAATTTATACATTACTCAATATAACATATCTGTAAATAAATGCAAATAAAAACTACATTAACTATTTCTGAAGATTTTCTGTATCCGCTCTTTTAACAGCCCTTCTTCGATGATACCGCTCATTGCGCCGACGACGGTTCCCCGGCTGAAACAGACAAAGGCGGGGACCAGCTCGCCGGCATATTGATCGGCCAGCTGCGGCGATTCCTCCACATCGACCTCATAAAAGAGAATCCGGTTCTGAAAATAAGCTTCCAGATCCTCGGCCACGGGCTTCATCATCGCACATTTACTGCACCAGTTGGCATAAAACATGACGACGGCCGGGAGAGGAGAGGCATCAAGAGCGGCAGAAAAGCTGTCTTTATTTAAATGCAGCATCCTTGCTTTTCCTCCTAGCATCTGGGGTTCAATATACGAAAAACTTCCTGTATAGAACAGTTCAGACGGCGTAGTATCAGACGGAAATGTGGGTTCCGATAGGTGAACGCACACATTTTCTGCCGTAAGTTTTTTCTGCTTCGATGTTTCATATATGACTTCCAGATCTTGTTTCTCCCTACATTATATGCATCCGGCAGCGGAACCTTTCCTTGCGGCGACTAATTTGCAGATAGCCCCGCCGGCGGAGGAGAATTTTTCTTCGTACTCTGTCATGATATTCCCGGCGTTCATACTGCTGTCATGATGCAGGTCATAGGTGAGTCCGGTCAACTCAAACAGAGAAGAGGCTTTGACTTCCTCTACAGAAAAATCAAACAGGACACGGTTGTCTGTTTTGAATTCAACGGTTCCGTCAGAAGTCAGTATCTGGTCGTACAGGGCGAGAAAATCGGATGAAGTCAGACGTCTTCTGGCATGGCGTGCTTTGGGCCAGGGATCTGAAAAATTCAGATAAATCTTCTCTACCTCGCCGGGAGCGAATACTTCCGTGATTTCCCTTGCGTCCATGCAGATGAAACGAATGTTGGGAAGAGGCTTTTGCATGTCTGCGGAAAGTTTTTCATATTTTTCAACAGCACGCAGGAGCACGCTGGAATAGCGTTCGATACCGATATAATTAATCTCCGGGTTCCGGCGGGCCAGAGTGAGAAGAAACTGCCCCTTCCCCATTCCGATCTCAATATGGACCGGGTGATCGTTTCCGAAGACCTTTTTCCAGTGGTTCTTGTGTTCGGATGCATTCTTAACAACTTCTTTACATTCCCTTAGAACGCTCTCGGCGCGCGGGATATTTCTAAGGCGCATGGCGTTTCCTCCTTAAAATTCAGCTTTTTTTACTCACCTTAGTTTATAGTCTTGTCAGCAAAAAGTCAACGCAGGATCCAGGAGCCGAATTTGCCAGAAATATTTGTGGAAATTTCAAAAAATTCAGTGTATTATTAATAATAGATTTATTTTGTAGAATGAAAACGGAGGGCGGAGTATGGATTCTATCGTTGAAAAGCTGGCGGAAATCGAAAAGACGGCCGAGGCCATCGTGGAGCATGCGGAAGCTCAGAAGTATGAGGTAGAGAGGGAAATACAGGCAAAGCGGGATGCTTTTGACCGGGAACTGGAAATGAACACCAGGGAAGAGGTGGAGAGAATCCGGGCAGAGGCGAAGGAGCAGATGGATCAGGCGCTGGAGGAGCAGAGGCTGAAAAACCGCTCTGCTATTGAAGATCTGAAGAAAGAATATGAGGAGCGGCACACCTGGTATGCGCGGCAGATCCTGAAAAATATCACAGAGGTGTAGCCTATGGGAAGTGTTATGACATACAGCGGGATCACGACAAAGATCCGGGCGATGCAGGCAAAGCTTCTGAAACCGGAAGATTTTGAACAGATCGCGTCTCTTAAGAGTGTGGCGGAGGTGACGGAATATCTGAAGGAGAAAGCGGCCTATGCCCCGTACCTGGAGAATATGGACAGTATGTTCTACCACAGGGGAAATGTAGAAAAGGTGCTGTATCAGTCGCTGTTTGATGATTTTAGCAGGATATTCCGGTTTGGCGGAATGGAACAGAAGCAGTTTTTAAAGACATACTGGAAACGCTATGAGATTGATGTGATCAATTACTGTCTGCGGATCGTATTTAACCACTATCAAAAACCGATGGATCTGGACTATAAGAAGGAATATTTTGAAAAGTATTCACAGATATCCATTGACGCACTGGTGAGTTCGAAAAATGTTACGGAGCTGGTGGAAAATCTGCAGAATACAGAGTATTATAAATCGCTTAAAAAGATCCAGGAGCTTAAGACGGCCACCCTATTTGATTATGACATGGCGTTGGAGCTTTATTATTTTACAACCCTCTGGAAACGGCAGCGGAGGCTTTTGAAGGGAAAAGAGCAGAAAATGTATATCCGGGACTGCGGGACAAAGATCGACCTTCTGAATATCCAGTGGGTATACCGGGCAAAGAAATATTATCACATGCTCCCGCCCGATATCTATTCCCTGACGATACCGATCCACTACCGCCTGAGTGTGGAAGAATATAAAACGCTGGTGGAGACTCCCAGTGTGGAGGAATTTCAAAGACAGCTGGAAAATACCTATTATGCAAAGAAATATCATTTCGGCAGCGACAGGACCATCGAGCGGATATACAAGGACTGCCTGCAAAAGCTGTACCTGGCGGACCGAAGGCAGAACCCGTACTCGATAGCTTCGATCTATACTTATCTGTTCCTGAAGGAGGAGGAGATCGATGCGCTGACCACGGCTATGGAATGTATCCGGTACGGCCTGCCGAGGGGAGAGACGCTTGCGTACCTGGGAGGTGTGAAACAATGATAGTAAAGATGAAGTTTTTGAGTATCAGCGGGCCAAGGACAGATATCGACCGCATGTGTCAGGTATATTTGTCCAGGCATGAGATGCAGCTGGAAAATGCCATCGCTGAACTGAAAACGACGGAAAATCTGATTCCTTTTGCGGAAGTGAATCCATATAGAGAACCGCTGAACAAAGCGGAAGAATTTATAGGGCTTCTGGAGGACGGGAAGGTGGAGCCGGATCTTACCATGGACCAGGACGCAATGATCGGAATGATCCGTGATCTGAACCACCAGTATCTGGAGCTGACCGAACGGAGAGAACGGCTGAAGAAGCATGCGGAGGAATTAAGAGAGAAGCTGAATGTGCTGGAGCCTTTCCGGCCGCTGGAGGTAAATCTGCATGATGTTATGGGATACCGTTATATGCGGGTACGGTTCGGACGGATCAATGTAGATTATTACCGCAGACTTGAAAAATACCTGTATGAAGACCTGAAAGCGGTATTTCTGGAGGGCGTGCGGAATGAAAACTATGTGTATGGCTGCTATTTTGTGGCAAATGCAGATGCCGGCAAAACAGATGCAATTTTTCATTCCCTGCATTTTGAGAAGATCCCGCTTTCGAAAGAGTATATCGGCACACCGGCTCAGGCCTGTGAGAGCCTGCAGCAGGATATTGATCATGACGGAGAACAGATTGAGAGCGTGGACCGCGCGATAGCAGAACTGATCCAGAGCCATGCGGCGCAGCTTTTGGGAGCACAGAGACGCCTGGAGGAGCTGGCCAATAATTTCGATGTACGCAAGATGGCGGCGCGGATGGAGGATGATGAGAACAAGGAGGACTATTATATCATCTGCGGCTGGATGGGAGAAGATGACGTGGAGGCCTTCCTGAAGGAAACGGAAAAGGATGACAAAGTGCTGGTAGTGGTAGAGGAAGACCGGGAGAAATATTTTGGAGAGCCGCCGACCAAGCTGGAGAATCCCAGGTTTTTCAAGCCGTTTGAGATGTTTATCCAGATGTACGGGATGCCGGCCCACAATGAAATGGATCCGACGATCTTTGTGGCGCTGACATATACCTTTATTTTCGGAGCAATGTTCGGAGATCTGGGACAAGGGTTCTGTCTTTTTGCGATTGGCGGGATCCTCTATCTGACGAAGAAGATCAATCTGGCGGGCATTATCTCGGTGGCGGGACTGTTTTCTATGCTTTTCGGAGTCTTGTACGGAAGCGTATTTGGATTTGAGGATGTGATCCCGGCCCTGTGGCTGCATCCGGTATCGGCGATGACGAACCTGCCTTTTATCGGACAGCTGAATACGGTGTTTGTGGTGGCCATTGCCTTTGGCATGGGGCTGAACCTGCTGGTGATGATCTTTCAGATCGTCAATGCCTTCCGGGCCCACGATACGGAAAATGCATGGTTTTCCAACAATGGAGTGGCAGGGCTTCTGTTTTATGGATTCCTGGTACTGACCATCGTGTTGTATATGACGGGACACAAGGTCCCCGGCAACATTATGCTTGCGGTATTTTTGGGAATCCCGATCCTGATCTTTTTGTTTAAGGAGCCCCTGGCAAATCTGGTGAAACGCAATCACAAGAAGATCGAAGGCGGAAAGGTGATGTTCCTGGTACAGGGATTTTTCGAACTTTTTGAAACGCTGTTGAGTTATTTTTCCAATACGCTTTCCTATGTGCGTATCGGAGCGTTTGCAGTAAGCCATGCTGCCATCATGGAGGTGGTGCTGATGCTTGCGGGTGCACAGGAAGGGACGCCGAACTGGATTGTTCTGGTGATCGGAAATATCGTAGTCTGCGGACTGGAAGGACTGGTCGTGGGAATCCAGGTACTGCGTCTGGAATATTATGAGATGTTCAGCCGCTTTTACAAGGGCAGCGGAAGAGAGTTCAAACCTTTTAACAGTCATAAAAAACGGTAATGCTTTATAAATAAGGAGGATATAAGCCATGACATTAACGGTGAAATTTTTACTCATTGCAGCACTGATCTTAAGCATCATCATTCCATTTGGGTACTTCCTGATCGGGGAGAGAAATAAGAAACGCTATAAGCGTGCTCTGGGGACGAATCTGTTTTTCTTCTTCGGAGCGTTTGTGATCGCAGGGATCATGTTGTTTGGAGGAAGCCCGGTGCAGGCAGCGGAAACTGCAGATGCAGCCGTCTCAAATGCAACGGGATTCGGATATATTGCAGCAGCTCTGTCCACCGGACTTTCCTGTGTGGGCGGCGGTATAGCGGTGGCCAGCGCGGCCAGTGCAGCCCTTGGTGCTATCAGCGAGGACTCCAGCGCGCTTGGAAAATCTCTGATCTTTGTAGGTCTTGCAGAAGGTGTCTGCCTGTATGGTCTGATCATCTCCTTCATGATCCTGGGACAGTTATAATCTGAGATGAAGATGTATCTGATCAGTGATAATGTCGATACTTTGACGGGAATGAGGCTGGCCGGCGTAGACGGAGTGGTCGTACATGAAAGACAGGAGCTGAAAAATGCCATCGAGACGGCCATGAATGACAAATCCGTAGGGATTATCCTGCTGACAGAAAAGTTTGGAAGGGAGTTCCCGGATCTTATCAATGAGATCAAGCTGGAGCGGACAATGCCTCTTCTGATAGAGATTCCTGACCGGCATGGAACCGGAAGAAAGAAAGATTTTATCACTTCTTATGTAAATGAGGCAATCGGCCTGAAACTATAGGAAAAGAAGGTGACACGCTTGACGACAGAGGAAAAGATGTTTCATCTGCAGACTGCAGCAATGGAGGAAGCAAGAGCAGAGGGCAATGCGATCATACGGCAGCATGAGGAAGCGTTGAACGGAGTGTTTGAACAGCATTGTCAGGAGGCGAAGCGCCAGGCAGAGACCCGGATCAAGGCAGAAAAGGTAAATGCCAGGCAGCAGCTCAATATGGCTTCGTCCAAAGCGCAGCTGGAATTAAAGAGAGAAATTGGCAGGACACAAATGGAGCTCAAGAAAAAGTTGTTTGAGGAAGTTGAGACCCTTTTGAAAGAATATATGGAGACGGAGGCCTACCGAAGGCTGCTGGTGGAATATATCGAGAAGGCTGCGGCGTTTGCGGACGGCGGAGAGATGACGATCTATATCAATTCGACTGATGCGGATAAAAAGGATTATCTGGAAGAGCATACAGGAATGGAGCTGACCGTCAGCAAGGAGGATTTTAAGGGAGGCATCCGGGCGGTGCTCAGAGGCAGGAATATTCTGATCGATCATGCATTTAAGGGAGCGCTTGAGAGCGAGTACCAGAAATTCCTGTTCCGGGGAGGTGAGAAGGGTGCATAGTGTCAGAATCGGGAAAATATACGGCATCAATGGCCCCGTCATCTACCTGAAGGGGAAGACGGACTTTCAGATGTCTGAGATGGTTTATGTGGGAAATGAAAAGCTGGTGGGTGAAGTAATCTCGCTGGATAAGGAAATGACCACGGTACAGGTGTACGAGGAAACCAGCGGCCTGAAGCCCGGCGAACTGGTGGAAGGTTCGGGAGCGGCAGTGTCGGTAACGCTGGCGCCTGGTATTTTAAATAATATTTTTGACGGGATCGAACGGCCTCTGGAGAGGATCGCTGACAGCGGCGGAGCATTTATTACCCGGGGAGTCAGTGTGGATGCGCTTGATATGGACCGGCTCTGGGATACGCATATTTTGGTCAGCCCAGGCGAGCTGGTGCATGGAGGCACGATCATTGCCGAGGTGCCGGAGACCCGGGCGATCGTCCATAAGTGTATGGTTCCCCCTGACGTGGAGGGCACGGTCGTGGAGGTGAAGCCGGACGGGGAGTACCGGATCCATGATACGCTGGTGACGGTCGAGCTTCGGGACGGCACCAGAAAAGAGCTGTCTATGATGCAGCGCTGGCCGATCCGTGTGGCAAGACCTACGCACCAGAGATATCCGGCCAGTGTACCGCTGATCACGGGGCAGAGGATCCTGGATACCATGTTTCCTATCGCAAAGGGCGGAACGGCGGCGATACCGGGAGGCTTTGGAACCGGAAAAACGATGACGCAGCATCAGATCGCCAAGTGGTCGGATGCAGATATCATTATTTATATCGGGTGCGGAGAGCGGGGCAATGAGATGACTCAGGTGCTGGAAGAATTCGGGGAACTGGTGGATCCAAGGAGCGGAAACCCTCTGATGGACCGCACGACTCTGATCGCCAATACTTCAAACATGCCGGTAGCTGCCAGAGAGGCTTCTATCTATACGGGACTCACACTGGCGGAGTACTACCGGGATATGGGGTACGACGTGGCCATTATGGCTGATTCCACGTCCCGCTGGGCGGAGGCTTTAAGAGAGCTTTCCGGACGTCTGGAAGAGATGCCGGCAGAGGAAGGGTTCCCGGCTTATCTGGCTTCCAGGCTGTCTGCCTTTTATGAGCGGGCGGGCATGATGCAGAACCTGAACGGGACAACGGGATCCGTGTCTATTATCGGGGCGGTATCCCCTCAGGGCGGTGATTTTTCTGAGCCCGTGACTATGAATACAAAGCGTTTCGTGCGCTGTTTCTGGGGACTTGACAAGTCGCTGGCCTATTCCAGGCACTTTCCGGCGATCCACTGGCTCTCCAGCTACAGCGAATATCTGACGGATTTAAGCGGATGGTATACGGATTACGTGTCGCCGAAGTTTGTAGACTACCGGAACCGGCTGATGGCGCTTCTCAATCAGGAGAGCAGCCTGATGGAGATCGTCAAGCTGATCGGGGGCGATGTGTTGCCGGATGACCAGAAGCTGGTGCTGGAGATCGCCAAGGTGATCCGTTTAGGGTTCCTGCAGCAGAATGCATTTCATAAAGATGATACCTGCGTATCCATGGAGAAGCAGTTTAAGATGATGGATGTAATCCTGTATCTCTATAAAAAAAGCCGGGATCTGGTGGCTATGGGGATGCCGATGTCGGTTTTGAAGGCAGAAGGGATTTTTGAAAAAGTGATTGCCATTAAGTACGATGTGCCCAATGACAATCTGCAGCTTCTGGATCTGTACAAACGGGATATTGATGAGTTTTACAACCGTGTGATCGAGAAGAATGGATAGGAAAGGAGGTCTCTTAGAGGATGGCGATAGAATATCTGGGGCTGAGCAGCATAAATGGTCCTCTGGTGGTGCTGGAAGGCCTGCAGGACGCATTCTATGATGAGATCGTGGAATTTACAATAGAAGGAAAGCAGCAGAAGATGGGAAGGATCATTGAGCTGAATGAGGACAAGGCGGTGATCCAGGTGTTTGAAGGGACGGAGAATATGTCGCTTCAAAATACCCATACCAAGCTGACAGGACGTCCGATGGAGGTGGCGGTATCTCCGGATATGCTGGGACGTACCTTTAACGGGATCGGTGAACCGGTTGACGGGCTGGGATCGATTGTGTCCACGGACCGGAGAGATGTAAACGGTCTGCCGCTGAATCCGGTGAAGAGAGAGTATCCCAGGAACTATATCCGTACAGGGATCTCTGCCATTGACGGGCTGACGACGCTGATCAGGGGCCAGAAGCTTCCCATTTTTTCGGGTTCCGGGCTGCCCCATGCGGCACTGGCGGCACAGATCGCCCGGCAAGCAAAGGTGTTGGACGGAGACTCAAATTTTGCAGTGGTCTTTGCGGCCATTGGAATTACTTTTGAGGAAGCGAACTATTTTGTCGAGGAGTTTCAACGGACAGGCGCCATCGAACGAACGGTTCTATTTACGAACTTAGCCAACGATCCGGCAGTGGAACGAATTGCTACCCCCCGTATGGCGCTGACCGCCGCAGAGTATTTGGCATTTCATGAAAACATGCATGTGTTGGTGATTCTCACGGATATCACCAATTACGCGGAGGCACTTCGGGAGATCTCCGCGGCCAAGAAGGAGGTCCCCGGCCGCCGGGGGTTCCCGGGCTACCTGTACACCAACCTGGCCACTATTTACGAGCGGGCCGGGCGGCAGCTGGGCAAGCCCGGCTCCATCACCCTCATCCCCATCCTCACGATGCCCGAGGATGACAAGACCCACCCCATCCCCGACCTGACAGGCTATATCACCGAGGGGCAGATTATCCTGTCCCGGGCGCTGTACCGCCAGGGCATCCACCCGCCGGTGGATGTGCTGCCCTCTCTGTCTCGCTTAAAAGACAAGGGGATTGGGGCAGGAAAGACCCGGGAGGACCATGCGGGGACGATGAATCAGTTGTTTGCGGCCTATTCTGCAGGTAAGCAGGCGAAAGAACTCATGTCAATTTTAGGGGAGGCGGCCTTGTCGCCCACAGATCTGCTGTATGCCCGATTTGCCGAGGAATTTGAAAAGAAATACGTCGGTCAAGGCTTTGAGGAGAATCGATCCATTCAGGAGACTTTGGCGATTGGGTGGGATCTGCTGTCGATCTTGCCGGAAACGGAGCTGAAACGGATCAAGCAGGAACACATCGACAAATATCTTCCCCGGCAAGCGTAAGGAGGCGGAAAGATGCCATCGGTCACAGTGAATGCCACGCGGATGGAATTGACCCGGCTCAAGAACCGGTTAAAAACAGCAGTGCGGGGACACAAACTGCTCAAAGACAAACGGGATGAACTGATGAAGCAGTTCCTGGATATTGTCCGGGTCAGCGAAAAGCTGCGGCTGGGGGTGGAAAAAGCCCTGACAGAATCCTATGCCGGATTCCAGGCCGCCGGTGCGGTGATGCCCCCGGAAATGCTGGAGCTAACCTTTC
>OJAI01000911.1_pt1 | contig 18466 bp, 18 predicted proteins | sample 1588891 | NCBI WGS metagenome assembly OJAI01 (sample SAMN03283255) | human gut metagenome | biome: human-associated habitat; material: feces | host: Homo sapiens | place: USA | collected 2013 | reverse complement strand
CCGGCTGCCCTGCACGAGGTCATAGCCCTCCTGCAATTTTGCGATAAACTCGGGCACATCCTCGATGGAATCCTTATTGTTGCCGTCAATGGTCAGGATGCCTTTATAATTGCGGTCCAGCGCAAAATACATGCCCATGCGCAGCTGGGCGCCCTGCCTGCCCGGGCCGGTTTTCGTCAGCAGCGTGTTGACGTGGTAGAGCGCCAGCGTCTCCCGCTTCATGCTGCCGTCGGTGGAGCCGCCGTCGCAGATGACGATGTCGCAGAGCTGGTCGATGCCCGCCTTCTGGGCACGGCCCAGCTCGGTCAGGATGCGCGCGCCCTCGTTGATGACGGGGATCAGCAGACAGTAGTCATGGCGGCGGCCCTCAAACTCCACAGCCGTGTAGTCGGGCACGCCGTTCAAGTTTGTGCGCTCATACTCGATCATGCGAACACCTCCGCGATATAGTCCATCGTGCGGCGGATCGTATCCACATCAGTGTGGGCCATCTCGACGGAGACGAAGCCGCGGTAGCCGACAGCCCCCAGCAGCAGCGCCAGCTCCTTGTGCTCGGGGCGGCGCTCAATCGGGACCAGACCCGGCTCACTGATGTGGACATGGCTGACATACTGCATATCATCAATGAAGCTCTGCAAGTGCTCTCCCTGCGCCAGCACGGTGGACAGGTCCAAATTGACCGACAAGCCCGGGTTGTCCAGGCGCTTGACGAGCGCAAAGGCGTCGGCGGTGCCGTTCAGGTAGTTCGTGTACATCGGCGGGTTGGCCTCCAGCGCCAGATGCACGCCGTACCGCGCGGCCAGGTTGCCCGCCTGCATGAAGAACGCCTCGGCGGCGGCATCGTTGGCCCCCAGCGGACGCATACGGTTCTTCGGGCAGCCGAATACCAGCGACGGGCAGTTCAGGCTGTGGGCAAACTGGAACGCCTGCGCTGTATAGTCCAGCAGGTGCTCGGTGTCGGCAGGGTCAAAGATATTTCCCTTCTGGCCGTACCAGATGCTTTGCAGGCTGGGCACCGAGAAGCCCCAGCGGTTTTTGAGGTAGCCGCCGAACAGCAGCGCACTCGTCAGGTTTTCATACGGTGCTTCGGAGAAAATGCGGGTCGGGGCCAGCTCCAGGCCGGTGAAGCCCGCCTGCTGCATGGCCGCGTATACGGTTTCGTCATCGTCCTTCTGCCATGCAATGTTCGAGATGGCAAGCTGATAGCTCGGCATGGGTCAGTCCCTCCAACTGCGCATAAAGCGCGTAATATCATCTAATTCTTGTTGTTTTGTGCAAAGGTAATCGCCGCTGCCGCCCAAAAGCGCCGCGTGGCGGCTGCGCAGGTCGTAGTCAAACGGGGGCTTGGGCAGTTCATTGTGCCAGTCCGCTTTGCCGGTCACGGCGGTGTAGACCTCGGCGGCAGAGATCGGCGGCGTGCAGAGGTGCAGCAGCTTTACATCAGCGGCGCGGGCAGCCTCCATATCCGACCAGAGACGGCCTAAATTATAGAACTGGTAGCGGCTGCGGGCATCGGTGAAGGCGCCGCTGGCTTGCTCGGGACTGATGTAGTGCACCGAGCCGATGGCTTTGTCGGTGATGGTCTTGGTGGTGCTGCGGGAAAAGCGGGCAATGCCAAAATCAGTGATTTTGATGGTCCCGTCCGACAGCAGCATGATATTGTGCGGTTTGATGTCGCGGTGGACAATGCCCTTGTCGTGCGCGTGCTGCAGCGCCCGCAGAATCTGCACGGTAAAGTGGACTGCTTCCTTCCAGCGCAGCACCTTTTCCTGGTCGATGTAGTCCTTCAGGGTGATGCCGTCGATGTATTCCATCACAATCGACTGGATGCGGTTGGAGAAGATGACGTCATACACCTTGACGATATTCGGGTGATCCAGCAAAGAGATGGCGCGGGACTCGTTGCGGAAACGGCGCATAAATTCGTCGTTGTTCATATATTCTTCCCGCAGGATCTTGACCGCCACCGTGCGCGCTTCCACCACGTCATACGCCTTGTAGACGTTTGCCATTCCGCCCACGCCGATCAGCTCGCGTATCTCATAGCGTCCATCCAGTTTCTTTCCAATGTATTTATCCATTCAGAATAGCCTCCTGCACAGCGGGCATCAGGAACGATACAGCACAACTGCCGTGATATTGTCCGCTCCGCCCTGATTGTTGGCATAGTCGATCAGCTCCTGCAAGCTCTCCTTGCGGATGCAGCTTTTCAGCTGGTCCGGCAGCTTTTCCGGTCTGAGGTAGTTGGAAAGCCCATCGGTACACAGCAGCACCTGGCTTCCCTTTTTCAGCTGATACATCTGGTAGTCGATGTCCAGCGTATCCCCAACGCCGATGGCGCGGGTGATATAATGCTTTTTCGGATGATTTTGGGCTTCTTCGCTGCTGATTTCTCCGCGGTCCACCATCGTCTGCACCAGGGTGTGGTCGCGGGTCAGCTGCTGCACTGCCTTTTTTTCCACCATATAGATGCGGCTGTCCCCGATGTTGACAATGTGCATCCACTCGTCCAGCACTACCGCCAGCACCAGTGTGGTACCCATTCCGTGGTAGTTGGGGTTTTCCTTTGCCATCGAATAGACTTTGGCATTGGCTGCACTGATGGCAGAAAAGATGACCGCCTTGGCTGCCGACTCGCTCATCCCTTCGCGGATGTCCCGATGAAGGAATTTTTCAATCAGCTGGCAGGCTGTCGCGCTGGCGACCTCTCCTGCCTTTTCACCGCCCATGCCGTCACAGACGATGGCATATCCTGTCTGCTCCCCGACCCTGCGGCAGATGTAGGCATCCTGGTTCTGATGCCGCTGCCGTCCGGTGTCGGTCGCACCCATAAATCTGATCACTTTTCTTCCTCCTCCCGGACCTGTCCGCTCTGCTGGTCATACTCTCTGCGCAGCTGTCCGCAGGCTGCGTTGATGTCCGCTCCCAGCTCCCGACGGATGGTCGCATTGACCCCTCGTTTTTCCAGCGTCTTCTGGAACGCCTCGATGCGCTGGCGGCTGCCGCGCTTGAAGCCTCTTTCCTTGACCGGGTTGACCGGAATGAGGTTGACGTGCGCTGCCATTCCCTTTAAACGGTCCGCCAGCTCATTGGCGTGGCAGATTTCATCATTGACCCCTTCGATCAGCGCATACTCGAAGGAAATCCTTCTGCCGGTCTGCTGGAAATAATAGCGGCAGGCTTTGAGCAGCTCGTCGATGGGATAGCGGTTGTTGATTGGCATTGTCCGGCTGCGAATCTCATCGTTTGGCGCGTGCAGCGAGATGGACAGGGTCAATCCGCTTTTGTGCGCAGCCAGTTCATAAATTCGGTCCACCAGTCCGCAGGTGGACAGCGACAGATGCCGCAGGCTCAGGTTGTAGCCCTGCTCGGAGGAGAGGATATTTAAAAATTTCATGACGTTGTCGTAGTTATCCAGCGGTTCTCCAATGCCCATCAGCACCACATTGCTCACCCGCTGTCCGCTGTCACGGGTCAGGGTGTAGATTTCATCGAGCATCTCGGAAGGACGCAGCGAGCGCACCAGTCCTGCCAAGGTGGATGCGCAGAACTTGCATCCCATGCGGCAACCGACCTGCGTGGAGATGCAGACCGAATTTCCATACTTATATTTCATCAAAACCGCTTCCACGCAGTTGTTGTCCGCCAGGCGCAGCAGATACTTTTGGGTGCCGTCGATTTTGGACACCAGCTTTTTGATAATGGTCAGCGAATTTATGTAGTACCGCTGTGCCAGCTGCTGGCGCAGTGCCGCTGACAGATTGCTCATCTGTTCAAAGCTGTCCACCCGTTTTTCATGAAGCCAGGAATAGACCTGCCCGCCGCGAAATTTTGGCAGACCCATCTGGACCAGCTGTTCGGTCAGCTCCTCCAGCTCCAGCGATTTGATGTCTATCTTCTGTTCCCAGTCGTTTTTCTGCTCCAAACTCATTTATCTTACCCTCTTCATCCCTGCAATAAAAAATCCATCGGTCTGCGCCATCTGCGGCAGCAGTGTCAGCGCCCAGGTCGGTGTGCTGTTTGCCGCCTGCAATACCCGCTGCGGCAGAATCAACGGTTCAAACTCGCTGTGACGCTGCAAAAACTGCTCGACCACCTTGGTGTTCTCATTCGGCAGCAGTGTACAGGTGGAGTAGACCAGCCGTCCGCCCACCTTAACATAACGACAGACGTTTTCCAATATCTTCAGCTGCAGCTGCGGCAGGTCGCTCAGCTGTGCTTCCTCTTTATATTTGATTTCCGGCTTGCGCCCGATGATTCCGATGCCCGAGCAGGGCGCATCGCACAGCACCCGGTCAAACTCGCCCAGCTGCGGGTCGTAGACCGAAGCGTCCTGCAAGCGCGCATCGACACAGGAAAGTCCCAGACGCGCCGCACCCGCCTGTATCTTTTTTACCTTCTCTTCAAAGATGTCACAACTGATGATTTGACCCTCGCCCTGCATCTGCTGTGCAATAGTGAAGGTCTTCGATCCGGGCGCCGCACAGCAGTCCAAAATGCGTTCCCCCGGCTGTGCTTCCAGCGAAGCTGCACACATCTGGGAGGATTTGTCCTGTATATAAAACAGCCCTTGTTCAAACGCCTGCAGCCGCTCGATGGAGGCAGTTGCATTTAAACGCAGGCAGTCGGTCAGTGCTTCCTCCTGCTGTACCTGCACACCCTGCTGCTGCAAAAGCTCGATGCAATGCTGTGCGCTTGTTCTGGTGGTATTGACCCGCGCATACAGCGGCGGGCGCTCCAGGCTGTGCTCCAGCAGCGCTACTGTCTGCTGCTCACCGTAGCTGTCGAGCAGAATTTTGATAAGCCACTGCGGGCAGGAGTATTGGACCTCCAGCTTTTTGAGACGATTGCCGCGAACGGTGGGAATCTTCTTTTCATCCCGAATAAAGCTGCGCAGCACCGCATTGACAAAGCCGGAGGCGCTTGACGCCTTCATCTGGCGGGTCAGTTTGACCGCCTCGTTCACCGCTGCCGAATCGGGCACACTGTCCAGATACAGCAGCTGGTACAGACTCATCCGCAGAATATCCGCTACCGCAGGGGTCAGCTTTGCCACCGGCTTTTTCGAGTAGCTGCTGATGATGTGGTCGAGCGTCAGCCGCCGTTCCAGCGCACCGTAGAACAGCTTGCTGGCAAATGCCGCATCGGTCTGGGAAAGCTGTGCTTTTTTCAGCGTTTCATTTAGTACCAGGTTGGAGTATCCTCCCTCGTGGTTTACCCGCATCAGCGCCTGCACCGCTGCTTGTCTGGCTGTCATCTCCGGCATAGTGGAATATCCTTTCTGTCTGCAATTTCTGTATTTGTGTATATCCTGTCCGGTGCATCCTGCACCCTGATGGTGAGTTAGTCGTCGTTTCTTCTGCCATACAGCATGATCAGACGGAACAGCTGTGCCAAGCTGGACAGCAGCGCTGCCACATAGGTCAAAGCCGCTGCTTTGAGCACTTTGCCTGCCATCTGGGTTTCCTGCGAATCCAGCAGCTGATAGCCTTCCAGCGTCTTGAGGGCACGGGAGCTTGCATCAAACTCCACCGGCAGGGTAATCAGCTGAAACAGCGCAACGGTGGAAAACAGCACAATGCCCAGCTGCACCAGAATGCCCTGGTTAAACAGCAGACCAATCAGCAGCACCGGCATGGAAAGCGAGGAACCAAACTGGCTGAGCGGGATGACCGCATTTCTCACCTTGATGGGGACATATCCCACCGCATACTGGACCGCGTGCCCGGCTTCGTGCGCTGCCACACCGATGGCTGCCACCGAGCTGCTGGCATAAACGCTGTCTGACAGGCGGATGACACCTGCCTTCGGGTCATAATGGTCGGTCAGCTTGCCCGAAACGTGCTCCACACGGATATGGAACAATCCGTTTTCGTCCAAAATCTGCCGGCAGACCTGTGCTGCGCTCATGCCTCTTGCGCTGTACACCCGGTTGTATCGGTTGTAGGTGCTGTTGACCTTGGTCTGCGCCCACATGGCAAACAGCATCGCCGGTACAATCAAAATCCAATAGTAACGGTCAAAATAGTAATAAAACATGGTCGATTCCTCTCTTCAATTATTCTCATGTTCTCTCCCTTAAAAAAGCAAAGGGAGCTCCATTCTTCCATTATATGGGACAAATTTGAATCAGTTATGAAGAGTATATACCGCTTTAGTAAATTACTCGCCCAGCTGCTGTGCCTTTCTGCCGCGCATAAAATCTTCTCCGCTGATGCGTTTTCCGCCCTCCAGCTGCACCTGCTGCAATTCGAGCGCACCGCTGCCGCAGGCAACAATCAGCTTTTTGCTGTCAAGCACCTTTCCTGCTGGTCCGCAGTCGCCCTGTGCCTGCGCAACTACTGCGCGATGGACCTTGAGCAGCTTGCCCTCAAAGGTAGTATGGGCAACCGGCCATGGCGATAATCCTCGAATCAGGTCATGCAGCTTGGTTGCCGGCTGTGCAAAGTCGAGCTTTGCAATCTTTTTGTCCAGCATCGGCGCATAACAGGAAAGAGCGTCGTCCTGTTTTTCGCGCGGCGCCTTGCCCTGCTCGAGCAGGTCGACCGTTTCCACCAGCGCCTGCGCACCGATGACTGCCAGACGGTCGTGCAGCTCCCCATAGGTCTCGTTCTCCCCGATGGGGGTCTCCTTCTTTAAAATCATATCGCCGGTGTCCAGTCCCTCGCCCATGTACATGGTGGTGACACCGGTCGTTTTTTCTCCGTCGATGATGCTCCACTGGATTGGACCTGCACCGCGGTATTTTGGCAGCAGCGAACCATGTACGTTGATACAGCCGTACTTTGGCAGCTCCAAAATTTCCTTTGGCAGCAGTTTTCCATAGGCAACCACCGCAATCAGCTCCGGCTGCAGCTGCTGCAAAATTTCCAGTGCCTGCCCGTCGCGCATCTTCTGCGGCTGGAACACCGGGATCTGATGCGCCAGTGCCAGTTCCTTGACCGGCGGCGGTACCAGCTTGTAGCCTCTGCCCTTTGGCTTATCCGGCTGGGTGAACACACCCACGACCTCGTGCCGGGTGGTCAGCAGCTGCTCAAGCGAGGCAGCGGCAAACTCCGGTGTACCCATAAATACAATCCTCATGCTGTTTTGCCTCCCCTATCCTTAGTCCGCCAGTTCCTCTTCGGTCAGCAGGCGGGACATCCGGTCTTTAAAGACCACGCCGTCCAGATGGTCGTTCTCGTGGCAGATGGCGCGTGCAAGCAGCTCTTCGCCCTCCAGCTCAAACCATTCGCCCATGCGGTTCTGTGCGCGCACCTTGACATGGTTTGGTCTTTCCACCATGCCGTATTCGCCGGGGAAAGAAAGGCAGCCTTCTGCTCCCTCCTGCGTGCCGGAGGTTTCCAGAATCTCCGGGTTGACAAACTCCAGGATTCCCTCTCCTACGTCGATGACAAACACCCGTCTGAGCATTCCGACCTGCGGACCTGCCAGTCCTACACCCTGTGCTTTGTACATCGTCTGTGCCATATCGTCCAGCAAATCCCACAGCTTCTGATTAAAGTCTGTGACCGGACGGCATTTTTTATGCAGGGTATCATATCCATCGGTATCTTTTACAATATTGCGAATTGCCATCTTCTAAAACATCCTTTCACTCTGTCATCTTTTGTATATTAAAGGTCGTTTCCGTTCATATCCACCCAGATATGGACCGAACGGTTATTTTTTTCACTGTCGAACGCCCGCAGCATCTCCCACATCAGGCGGGAAAAACGCTCGCTCATCCGGCACTTGATCATCACTCCGTAGCGATACTTTCCTGCGATTCTTGCCAAAGCCATCTCGCAGGGATTCATCAGCCGCAGCGGCAGATCCGGGTAATCCTTTTTTGCCCTCTGCCCAAAGTGTTTGGCAAACCACATCGCCGCCGCGCACACCTTTTCTTCCTGTTCCCCGGAAAATCCCACCTGGCAAAGGGTGCAAAACGGTGGGTAGAGTCCCAGCTTCCTGCTTTTGATTTCATCGGCGTAAAAGCTGTCGTAATCCTGCCTTGCCGCCTGCAAAATGACCGGATGCTGCGGCACGGCGGTCTGAATCAGCGCCCTGCCCGGCAGCCTGCCGCGTCCGCACCGACCGACCACCTGGGTCAGCAGTGAGAACGCCCGTTCACACCCACGAAAATCCTGGGAAAAAATCGACTGGTCCGCTCCCAGCACACCCACCAGCGTCACATCCGGGAAGTTGAGTCCCTTGGCAACCATCTGGGTCCCCACCATGATTTGATACTTGCCCTGTGCAAACTCTCCAAACTTGGTTTCATGCGACATACGGGACATGGTGGTGTCCAAGTCCATCCGCAAAATCTTTGCCTGCGGAAACAGGCGGTGCAGTTCGTCCTCGATGCGCTGGGTCCCGCTGCCGGTGTAGCTGATGAGCTTGCTGCCGCAGTTGGGACAATCCTGGTCCAAATCGCGGGAATAGCCGCAGTAGTGGCACATCAGCCGGTGGTTGGCACTGTGGTAGGTCAAAGCCACCGAGCAGTTGGGGCACTTGACCACCTCCTGACAGCTGTTGCAGCGCACTGCCGTGTGGTAACCGCGCCGGTTGAGCAGCAGGATGCTCTGCTGTCCCGCCTTGAGATTGTCCAGCAGCTCGGCGGTCAGCTCCTGGCTGATGTCAAAGCCATAGCTTTGGGTGGAATCGACAATCTGCACCTTCGGCAGCTGGTTCCCCAGATACCGGTGGGTCAGGGTATACAGCCGTATGCGCCCGCGCTGTGCCTGATAGAAGGTTCCCACCGACGGGGTCGCCGATGCCAGCAGCAGCAGCGCCTGATGGCGATGACAGCGCGCACGGGCGATGTCCCGCGCGTGATACCGCGGAGACTGCTGGGAAGCATAGGCTCCCTCCTGCTCCTCGTCAATCACAATCAGCCCAATCTTTTCCAGCGGCGCAAACACCGCCGAGCGGGTACCCACCACCACATCTGCCAAGCCCTGCTGGATGCGCCGATACTCGTCGGCGCGCTCTGCCATGGTCAGTCCGCTATGCAGCACTGCCACCCGCTGACCAAATCGGCTGCGGAACAGCCGGACCGTCTGCGGCGTGAGGGAAATTTCCGGCACCAGAATGATGACCCCTTTGCCCTGTGCGCGCACCTGCTCTGCCAGCTTTAGATAGACCTGGCTTTTTCCGCTGCCGGTCACACCGTACAGCAAGGCGGAGCCTTCTCCCCGCTGCCACTGTTCCCACAGACCGTCCAGCGCCTGCTGCTGCGAGGGATTGAGGGTGACCGGTGTCGGATTCTCCTCCTCCCTGTCGGCATACGGGCTGCGAAAGACCTGCCTGCCGTAGTAGCACAGCAGTCCGGCTTTTTCCATCTTATCCAGCGTCTGTCGGGTGGTTCCTGCGTAGTAGCACAGCTCCTTGAGGGAGGCGCAGGGTGTCTGCTCCAACAGTGCCAGCACCTTTTTTCTTGCCGGCGTCAGGCGCACACCCTCCAGTTTCTGCTCACAGTCCTCGCTTTTGCGCACCATGACCTCTTTGCTGTCGGCAATTTTTTCGGTCGCCTGCTCGGTCAGCAGGATCGCACCCTCCTCCAACAGCTGCTCAAAGTCCGCCTCTCCCCGCTCCAGCTCCAGCTGCTCGAGCAGATGCTCCAGTTCCACCGGCTTTTTCTTTGCAGACAGGTAGTCCAGCAGCTGCCTTTGTTTGTCGGTCGGTTGCTGCGGTCTTGCTTCTCCCAGTGAACACATCAGCTTCAGGCGAAAGGTCAGCCCGCTGGGCACCAGCGCCCGCAGCCCTTCATAGTAGGTGCAAAAGGTGCGCTGATGCAGCAGCTCCAGCAGCCACAGCTGTTCTTCACCCAGCAGCGGTTTTTGGTCCAGCAGCATCTTGATGGGCTTGAGCTGCTGGGACTGCGGGTCCTGCGACTGCAAGTGCAGCACCAGACCCTGCTTGGAGCGGTTGGAGCGTCCAAATGGGACCAGCACCCTGCACCCGGGTCGAATCTGTCCTTCCATTCTGCCGGGCACCCGGTAGGAAAAGGGGATGTCAAAGGAATAGGAGGCATTTTCCACCACCACATCTGCCACCACTGCGCTTTCCCTCCTACCTGTGCAAAGATTTTCTCACAAAAAACAACGGACGGCATGCGCTGTCTGCGTCTGATTGTTCCGCAGCGTTTCTGCTGTGCCGCCCGTAGCCAAATTATTTATTTTACGCTCTGGTCTGGGCTTCCTCGTCCACACCCTTGATTTTTACCATATCCCGAACGCGCACTTTACCGGAAGCAAAATCCTCCAGCGAAGCGGTGACCGGTTTTTTCTCCATCGGCAGACCGTTGTCTGCCCAATAGTCAGCGATTTCCCTTGCGTGTCTTGCAACTGCAACGACAAACGCATAATAGCTTTCTCCCTCGCGGATAATCTGTGACATTGCTGGTCTAAGCATTATGATTCACCTCATCAAGAAATTCTTTCATATTATTGGTTTGAAAGCGGTTTGCCCTGACGATGCAGTCAAGGTCCTCCACCGCCTGTTCAACGGTATCATTGACGACGATATAGTCGTACTGCTGCGCCTGCGCCAGCTCTCCTCGCGCAATGGCAAGACGGTTGTTGACCGTCTGCTCGTCCTCGGTCTGCCTTCCGCGCAGCCGTTGGGCAAGCTGTTCAAAGCTCGGCGGTGCGATAAAGATGAGCAGTGCATCCGGGCAGCTTTTTTTGACCTGAAGGGCGCCCTGCACCTCGATTTCCAAAATCACGTCGTTTCCCTGCTGACGTTCACGCTCCACCGCCGCCTTTGGGGTCCCGTAATAGTTGCCGTTGTAGCAGGCGTATTCCAGCATACCGCCCGACTGTGCCGTTTGCTCAAACTGCTCCTTGCTCAAAAAGAAATAATGTACCCCATCCTCTTCGCCGGGACGCGGAGCACGGGTGGTCGCAGACACCGAATACGCGACATTCTGTCTGCCTGCCAAATACTGCTGGAGCACCGTTCCTTTTCCGACCCCGCTTGGACCGGATACCACGATCAACTGTCCTCTATTCATCCTCTTCCAGTTCCTCCTCATCGTCGTCATCGTTGAGCCGGTTTGCTACCGTTTCCGGCTGCACCGCGGACAGGATCACATGGTCGCTGTCGGTGATAATGACTGCACGAGTCCTGCGTCCATAGGTCGCATCAATCAGACCGCCGCGTTCCCTGGCATCGGAGATGATGCGCTTGATAGGCGCCGACTCCGGGCTGACGATTGCCACAAGACGGTTTGCAGAAACCATGTTTCCAAAACCGATGTTGATTAACTTCATCCCTATTTTCTTCCTTTCCAAAACAGCCGGAACCTGTTACTCGATGTTCTGTATCTGCTCACGAATCTTTTCAATCTCGGATTTTAAATCGACTACAATCCTTGCAATCTCCAAATCCTGCGCCTTGGAGCCGATGGTGTTTGCCTCGCGGTTAAATTCCTGCACCAGAAAATCCAGCTTGCGTCCTACCGGCTCGCTGGAGGAGAGGATCTGACGGAACTGATGGATGTGGCTGCCCAGGCGGACCGTTTCTTCTGCAACGGCAATCTTTTCGGCAAACACTGCCGCCTCGGTCAGAACGCGCTGGTCGTCCACTGTATTGCTCTGCAAAACCTCCTGCAATTTGGCATACAGGCGCTTGGTGTAGTTTTCTACCGTCTTTGGCGAAAGCTCCTCCACCCGCGCTACCAGCTGCTCGATGGTTTGCAGGCGATTGAGCAGGTCCTGCTTCATCTTTTCGCCCTCTGCCCTGCGCATATCGACAAAATTCTGGACTGCCTGCTGTGCAACCTGCTGGACTGCCTGCCACATTTCCTCTTCGTTCTCCTCCACCTTCACCACGCTGAAGATGTCGGAAAAGCGTGCCATCTGCGAAACGCTCACATCATTTTTAATCTGCAAATCCTCTGCAAGATCGCGCAGCGCCTCCAGGTAGGAGCGGGCAAGGTCGTGGTTGATGACCACCTGGGTGTCGGTGCCGCTGATGGTCTGCACGCTCAGGGTGACATCCACCTTGCCGCGGGAGACCGACCCTTTGACAAGGTTTTTCAGCTTATCTTCCAGATAGGCGTATGCCCGCGGCACACGGGAGGAATACTCCAGAAAACGATGGTTTACCGAACGCAGCTCGACGGTGATCTCCTTGTTTCCAATCATCTGACGGGCTCGTCCATATCCGGTCATGCTGCAAACCGCGCTGAGCTGCGGCTGCATATCCTGGGTCGGATTTTGCTGCATTACCTTCACACTCCTCTTGCTGTTCATCTGTTGTTTGACAGGCGCTCGGATGCGCTGGGCGTCTGCATTTCTATCTTATTATTTTACTATACTTGGCAAGGCTCTGTCAATAAAGGCAGGGGATGTTTTGCCTTTTGTCTGATTTTTCTACCGGCGGCACCGCACCAAAGGAATCTACACGCAGTAAAGGTTTACGTCCCACGCGGGAATGTATCGGTAATGCCGCAGGTAAAAGCGGTAGTCGGGACGGATGGCTGCAATCTGCTGCGGCAGCGCAAACAGGTCCTCGCTGCGGTGGTAGGCGGCAATCAGCATCTTCGGGCGGTCGCGGGTGATGACCTGCCGGCAGCCCTGCAAGGCAAGCCGCTCGGCTCCCTCGACGTCCATGTTGATGAGGGTCACCGGATGCTCCCCCGCCAGCTCGTCGAGCGCCTGACCCTGCACCTGGCGGATTTTTGCCTTTGCCGCACCCTGCACGCCGGTCACCAGCGAAGGCTCCCGCAGCGCCGACTGCCTGCCCGCGCGGCTGTCAAACTCCAGCATCTCCCAGTGGGAATATGCCGCGCGCTGCACACAGGTAGCTCGGTCGGCAAGTCCCATCTGCTCCACCGCCGCCAGCAGCTTGGGGTAGGTCTTGGCATCCGGCTCGAAGGCGAACACCCGCTCGCAGCCGCCGGCGTAGTGCATCAGCTCGGCGATGGTGTCCCCGCGGTAGGCGCCAAGGTCGGCAAAGCTCTCGCGCGGGGTCGGGCGCAGAATATTTTCGTAAGCCTCCTGCGGGTCGGTTTCGCAGTCGAACAGGTACTCCAGTTTGCCGCTGAGCTTAAAGTTGACCATATCGTGCAGCACCTTGCGGGACTGCTCGTCGGCAAGCAGCTGCTCGACCTGCAAAAAATCCTGCTCGTGGCGGCGGACAAATTCCATGTTGAACAGCTCCACCCCTGCCACCGGCACGTCGGGAGCCACCAGCTCGTACTGCTGCGAAAGGGCGCGGATGCGCTCGATGGTGGGCAGGTCACGGACGGCAAACGCCAGCACGATGATAAAGTCGTCGTACACCGCCTGCACGTCGCGCAGCTTGCCAACGGTGTAGCCCATGAAGGAATTGCCGCGTGCAAAATCGTCGCTGGCAAACATCGCCGCCGGTCGAATCCCGTAGCGCTGCATCACCTGCAAAATTTTCACCGCGCCGTCCCCCATGCCGTACACCACCACCGGTTTGTTGCAGCTTTGCAGGCGCTGCCAGACGTCCTGTTTTTCTGTAATCCAGCTGAGCAAAATAAAACCCCTCCCAAAATCTTCTGCAACGATTATACCACATTTTAGCCGCGCGCCGCCACTGTCGGGCAAATTTTTCTGAAAAACGCCTTGACAAAGTTTTTTTCAGCCGTTATAATAAATAGGTAAAATTTGATATGGGGGCGTGGCGCAGTTGGGAGCGCGTTTGAATGGCATTCAAAAGGTCGTCGGTTCGATCCCGATCGTCTCCACCAAACTGAGTCTGGACGCAATTCGCGTTCCAGGCTCTTTTTTTATCGAAATGAGCGGCTCGCGTTTTAGCCAATCGAAACGGACCAACCTTCCCTTCAGACTGAATCTAAACACAATTTGTGTTTAGATTCTTTTTTCTAGCACGGAAGGCTGTCTGTCTTTTGTTTTTCCGCACAAAAAAAGACCCCGTTCTTCCCAGAGGTCAAAGCAGTTTTCTGAAGCCGGTGTGCCGGTTTCCTTCTGCCCTGTAACAAACGGAAGGTCGGAGTCTTTTTTACCGACCTTCCGTTTCTTTTGCAAACAGGCAGAGACAGGCAAGCCGGATTTTTTGTTTGACCCCAAATTCTGCAAACGCGGGGTGAAACAATCATAGTATCTGTAAGATTCGCCGGATTATACACAAGAGGGAAAAAGAAATAAAAAAATTGCCCTCTTTGTCGGGACTGCCCTTGAAAAAAAGGGACAACTATGCTATGATAATCAAGTTAGGTTATGATGCGGGAGATAGATGCCCGCTTTTATCTGCTAATTTTTAGGAGGTTCACAATGGGCGTACTGAATATCATCTTCGCAATCGTTCTGATTCTGACTTCGGTTGGCGTCATCGCTCTGGTTTCCATGCAGGAAAGCAAGAGAGGAATGTCTGCCCTTACCGGCGGACAGTCGGAGGCAGTTGGACGCAACTACGGCAGAACCAGAGATGCGATGCTGGTCAAAGGAACAAAAGTCCTGACCGCAGTGCTGTTTGTCCTGACGATTGTAATTTCGATCGTGGATAAATTTGCTGCATAATCGACCGCAAAAGATACAAAAGACAAACAGTAAAACGGATGGGAAGTTCCCCGTCCGTTTTTTGTTGTGTGCCGTTTGCCGGTTGGGCAGTTTGGCAATGGATTTTTGAGGGCAAATATGCTATAATGACCTTTCAAAATGCCTTTGCTTTGGAAGGCAGGATAGATGGTCAATATTTGATTGCGATAGAAGAAAGGCTTGGTAAAAATCATGTCACAGACTTTTGAACAGCGCTTTTTTGAGCTGCGCCGCGCGGTGTTGGAAAAGCGTTTTTGTAAAATGAACGAAAAGCAGCGGGAAGCAGTCTTTCGTACCGAGGGACCGGTGCTGATTCTGGCAGGAGCCGGCAGCGGAAAAACCACTGTGGTGGTCAACCGCATTGCAAACATGGTGGAATTTGGAAATGCCTACCACAGCGACTACTGTCCGTCGTGGGTGGGGGAAGAGGAGCTGTGCTTTCTGGAGGACTGGCTGGACGGCAAGCTGGATGACGGCGACATCACCAACGAGCGTTTGCACCGCATCGTGGCAGACCGTCCCATCAAGCCGTGGAACATCCTGGCAATCACCTTTACCAACAAGGCGGCAGGAGAACTAAAGGAGCGTCTGGAGGCGATGCTGGGCGAGCAGGCGCTGGACATCCAGGCATCCACCTTCCACTCGGCGTGTATGCGCATCCTGCGTCGGGAGATTGGAGCCTTGGGCTACGAGAGCAGCTTTACTGTTTATGATACCGACGATTCGGTCCGCATCATCAAGGAGGCGCTCAAGGAGCTGAGCATCCAGGAAAAGGTGATGGCGCCCAAGGGCATCCTTGCCTCCATCAGTGCGGCAAAGGACAAGATGATGACCCCGCAGGACCTGTTGCGGGAAGCGGGAGGCGACTACCGTCAGGAGGTGGTTGCCAAGGTGTACGACTACTACCAGAAGCGCCTGAAGGCAGCCAACGCGCTGGATTTTGACGACATCATCATCTTCACTGTGCGCATCTTCCAACAGTTCCCGGATGTGCTGGAAAAGTACCGCAACCGCTTCCGCTACATCATGGTGGACGAGTACCAGGACACCAACAATTCGCAGTTTTTGCTGGTCAGCCTGCTGGCAGGCGGTCACCACAACATCTGTGTGGTCGGCGATGATGACCAAAGTATCTATAAATTCCGAGGAGCCACCATCGAAAACATCCTCAACTTTGAAAACCAGTACCGAGATACCATGGTCATCCGGCTGGAGCAGAACTACCGCTGTACCCAGACCATCCTGAATGCGGCAAATGCGGTGATTGAAAACAATACCCAGCGAAAAGGAAAGACCCTGTGGACCCAAAATCCGCAGGGAGGTCAGGTCAAGGTCTACCGCGCTCTGTCCGAGCAGGATGAAGCCAGATTTATTGCAGACACCATTTTGGACAATGTTGCCAAAGGGCAGAAGTTTGCCGACCATGCCATCCTGTACCGCATGAACGCACAGTCCAACAGCATCGAAAATGCGCTCATCCGCTCCGGGGTAGCCTACCGCATCATCGGTGGTCAGCGCTTTTACGACCGCAAGGAGATCAAGGACATCATCGCCTATCTGAGCGTCATCAACAACCACGCCGATGCCATCCGCTTAAAGCGCATCATCAACGAGCCCAAAAGAGGCATCGGAGATGCGACGGTGGACAAGGCGCAGGAAATTGCCGATATGCTGGGTGTGCCGCTGTTTGAGGTGCTTGCCAACGCGCAGGACTACCAGCCGCTTGCCAAAAAGAGCCGTCAGCTGATGGAGTTTGCACAGATGATCGAGCAGCTGGGTCAGGTGGCGCAGTCGGGCAATCTGGAGGAGCTGTTCGACGAGCTGCTGGAGCAGACCGGGTATATGCTGTACTTGCAGACGATGGGGGAAGAGGGAATCACCCGCATCGAAAACGTAAACGAGCTGAAAACCAACATCATCAAATATGTGGAGGAAACCGAAAAGCTGCCGCAGCCGTCCATCGACCCGGATTCCCCGGACGAGCAGCCGCAGATCGTTCTGCCGACGCTGGCAGGATTTTTGGAGGAGGTCACCCTCTACACCGATTTGGACAACTACGACGAGGAAGCGGACCGGGTGATTATGATGACCATGCACTCGGCAAAGGGTCTGGAATTCAACAACGTCTTTTTCTGCGGAGCCGAGGAGGGCATCTTCCCGGGCATCCAGGCAATCTATGACCCGGAGCAGATCGAGGAGGAGCGCCGCCTGGCTTATGTCTGCATCACCCGTGCCAAAAAGCAGCTGTACATCACCAATGCAGCGCAGAGGATGATCTTTGGTCAGACGGTGCGCAACCGCGTGTCCCGCTTTGTCACCGAGATTCCTGCAAACTGCTGCGAGGTGGAGGACAAGACCATCCGCAAAGCCAGCCAGGCGGAGCTCAAACGAGCCTCCACCGTCAAAAAGACCCATGCCGACAACCACATCGGCGTGGGCGGACTGGCAAAAAAGACCGGTTCTTACAGCTCGGTGGCTCCTGCCGGAGCTAGCTGCACCCTCCAGGCAGGCGACCGGGTCAGCCACAAGACCTTCGGGGAGGGAAATATCGTCAAGATGACCCCGATGGGCGGCGACTGCCTGCTGGAGGTGCAGTTTGACACCGCCGGTACAAAAAAAATCATGTACAAGTTTGCAAAGCTGACGAAGATTTAGTCTGCTGTCAAAAGACAGAGGGATAAAAAAGAGGAAATTTTGCCCATGTCGTGCTTTTGGTTCACAAAATCCGTCCCGTTTCATAAACTGATATTGAATGTCAGTGCAGCACAGGTGCCGAAACAACAGCCTGCGCCGACATATCATCAGGCGGCCCGCTGTCGGCACAGCTGCCGCAGAATCAAACGGAGGGATATTATGGCAGAATCAAAGGTAGTCCGACCAGGCGATTGCAGCTGCAGCTGCTTCAAGGAAGCCGTCTGCATTGATGCGGAACGAATCTATGACTCCTGCAGCGACAAGGACTGTCTGGAAGATTTGCAGGTCTTTTTCAGCGACAAGACCCAGCCGATCATCGACAAGGCAGCCAGCATCAAATGTAAAAAGGTCAAGGTGCTCAACGTCTGCGTCGATGTGGAAAGCGTCCCCTTCAACAAGGGATTTTACTCGGTGGATATGACCTTTTATTTCCTAGTGGAGCTGTCGGTGTACTTATCTCCAGGGACGCCCGCGGTCAACTGCTGCGGCATCTCCTATTTTTCCAAGAAGGTCATCCTGTACGGCAGCGAGGCAAATGCGCGGGTCTTTTCTTCCCACACCGGCTGCTGCAACGGCAACGAGCAGCTGACCGCCATGCCCAATGCGGTGGTGCAGATTGTAGACCCCATCTGTCTGGCGTGCCGGTATGTGGAGTGCCCGGAAAAGACCTGCTGCCCGGGTGCGGTCATCCCTTGCCAGATCTGTACCCAGGTGGGCGGCAGCTTCCAGGATGTGCCGGTCAGCAAGGAGGTCTACATCACGCTGGGTCTGTTCACCATCGTGCAGCTGCAGCGCAAGGTGCAGATGATGGTACCTGCCTACGACTTTTGCATCCCGGACAAGGAAAGCGAATATTCCACAGGTGACCCGTGTGAAATGTTCAAAAAGATTCAGTTCCCGATGGAGGACTTTTTCCCGCCCAGATTGGACGATTTTAAGGGCGACTGCGACTGCTGCAACGGATAAAATCGGGATTGGGGCAAAAACACAGGGCGGTCCGACCTTTTTGAAGGTCGGACCGCCCTTTCCCATACGCTTTTTAGGAAATAAGATTGAATAAAAACGAAAAAAATGCTAAAATAAACTAATTAAGATATAGTACGATGGAAAGAACAATCGGAGGCGTTGGATCTTGGGTTTTAAAAAATGGAAATTGCCGCAGACGGCTCCCGAAAGGGTAGAAAATTTAATCAGCCAAACGGGCATGGAGCGCATTGCAGCCCAGATCCTCGACGGAAGAGGCATCAGTGACCCACAGC
>OJAI01000898.1_pt1 | contig 18638 bp, 12 predicted proteins | sample 1588891 | NCBI WGS metagenome assembly OJAI01 (sample SAMN03283255) | human gut metagenome | biome: human-associated habitat; material: feces | host: Homo sapiens | place: USA | collected 2013 | reverse complement strand
TGGTGACACCCTTCCAGATATCGCCCATCAGGTACTTGGGATCGCCCACGAACTGGTGGCAGGGATACAGATCACCCCAGGGGGTCACAGCCATGTACTCGGTGCCGGAACCGCAGCCCGAAATGCGCTTGTAGATGCAGGGGCCGCCGGTCAGGTCGATCATGTAGTGGTAGAAGGTGAAGCCGCGGCCCTCACGGTTCCGCTTGATCATCTCCTTGGCCAGGATCTCATACTGCTCCTTCAGGATGGGCAGATCTGCCTCGGTCAGAGCGCTGGGGTCACTGGGGTCGCAGACCACGGGCTCCATGCTCAGCTCGGTAAAGCCCAGATCTGCCATGTGGAAGATATCGTTGGTGAAGTCGGTGTTGTAGTGGGTAAAGGTGCCGCGCATGTAGTAGCCCTTATCACCGCGCTTCTTTACAAACTCCTGGAACTTGGGCACGATGGCATCGTAGCTGCCATGGCCGGCGTAGTCCTTGCGGAAGCGGTCGTGGACTTCCTTGCGGCCGTCCAGGCTCAGGACCACGTTGTGGCACTCCTTGTTGCAGAAGTCGATGACATCATCGTCAATGAGCATGCCGTTGGTGGTCATGGTGAAGCGGAAGTTCTTATTGTGGATCTTCTCCTGCTCACGGCAGTAGGCCACCAGCTTCTTGACCATATCAAAGTTCATCAGAGGCTCGCCGCCGAAGAAGTCCACCTCGAGGTTGCGGCGGCTGCCGGAATTCTCGATGAGGAAATCCATTGCCCGCTTGCCCACCTCAAAGCTCATCAGGGCACGCTCGCCCTGATAGCGGCCCTGCGAGGCAAAGCAGTAGGAGCAGTTCAGGTTGCAGGTGTGGGCCACATGCAGGCAGAGGGCCTTGACCACGGTGTTGCGGTTCTTGAAATCGAACGCGAGGTTCTCATAGGTATCGGGGCTCCACAGCTTGCCGGATTCCTTCAGGCTTGCCACGTCATCGATGCACTGGCGCAGGTCGGCCTCGGTCACGTCCTCACGGTCGCCGTACTTTGCCATCATGGCGGCAACGATCTCGTCGGCGGTGTGGTCGGGGTACATGGCAATGACATCATACGCCACCTCATCCACCACATGCACCGAGCCGCTGCAGGTATCCAGCACGATGTTATAGCCGTTCAATTGATACTGATGTACCATTTTATTCTCCATTCCATTGTAACATAAAAAAATGCCGCCCGGCAAAGGCGGCATCCGATTTGCAGAAATTACTTGTTGCTGTTCTCGCACTTCTGGTTAGCCACGCCGCAGGAAGTCTTGCAGGCAGACTGGCAGGAAGTCTGGCACTCGCCGCAGCCACCGGTCACAACGCTCTTGGTCAGGTCACGAGTAGCGATCGTCTTAATACGTTCCATAATTAAAAACCTCTCTAGCTCCAAATAGTTGATACGCAGAACCACCTGCGCATTGTTATCTTGATATAGGATAGCACGGTTCAGGGATTCTGTCAAGATTTTTGTCGCATCTTCTGTGGGCAGTATTTTGTAGGCTGTACAAAGACGAAGCCTTACCCCACCGGCTGATACTTTTCCAATATTGTATGCAGCCCCAGCTCCCGGGCCTTGCCCAATAAGTACCGGTAGCGGGCCAGAAGGGCCTGCCGCTCATAGATGTGCTGTTCGATGAGGTCGGTGTCCACCTCAAGGTCGAACATCATCTCGTTCCGGTGCAGGCAGAACAGGCACTCTTTCAGCTCCTCCTCCAGCTCCGGGTGGTAGCGCTCGTGTTCGGTGTCCCGCGGGATGCGGGGCGAAAGCAGGGTCTTTTCCTTTTGCGTGGTCTGGGTCATAGCAGTTCCTCCTCTTTGTGCGTCTTTGCTTCTTCTGATTTCCAGTATATGCAAAGCGCATGAGAAGGATGACGGAATCAAGCAGCTCGCAAGAACTCCCGCGAAAGTGCGTCTTTTTTCCGATTTCTGCAAAAAATTTCAAAAAAGCGCTTGACAAAGCGGCGCTTTTTCCGTATAATAGCACACGTTGAACGGCTCACCCCGCAAGACAGACCCAAGCTGATGGGGATTTGCATAGTGGTAGTGCGGTAGACTCTGACTCTACTTGTGGGAGTTCGATTCTCTCATCCCCAACCAAAAAGACATCCGAACACTCCGGATGTCTTTTTTTGTCGTATCCGGGTTATGGAGTGCACTCCGCCCTTGCACACGAGAGGAGTATTGGACATGGAAAACATCAAGAAAAACTTCGGTTTTGGCTGTATGCGCCTGCCCTTGAAGGATGGTGAGATCGATCTGGCTGAAACCAGCCGGATGGTCGATTATTTTCTGGAGCAGGGCTTCAACTACTTCGACACGGCCCACGGCTACCTTCAGGGCCGGAGCGAGACGGCGCTGAAGACCTGCCTGACCAGCCGCCACCCCCGCGACAGCTACATCCTGACCAACAAGCTGACCGGCACTTTCTTCAAAACTGAGGCTGACATCCGTCCCTTTTTCCAGAGCCAGCTGGAAGCCTGCGGTGTGGACTATTTTGATTTCTACCTGATGCACGCCCAGAGTGCAATGTTTTACCAGCATTTCAAAAAATGCCGGGCCTATGAGACCGCTTTTGCGCTGAAGGCCGAGGGCAAAATCAAGCATGTGGGCATCTCCTTCCACGATCATGCCGAGGTACTGGAGCAGATCCTGACCGACTACCCGGAGATCGAGGTGGTGCAGATCCAGTTCAACTATGTGGACTACGACGACCCCGCCGTGCAGAGCCGCAAGTGCTATGAAGTCTGCCGCAGGCACGGCAAGCCCGTGTTGGTCATGGAGCCTGTGAAGGGCGGCAACCTGGTCAACCTGCCCGAAGAGGCCCGGAAGGTGCTGGACGAGCTGCACGGCGGCAGCCCAGCCAGCTACGCCATCCGCTTTGCGGCGGGCTTCCCCGGCATGATGATGGTGCTCTCCGGCATGAGCAGCATGGAGCAGATGAAGGATAACCTCAGCTACATGAAGGACTTCCAGCCCCTGAACGAGACCGAGCTGGAAGCCGTGAAGAAGGTGCAGTCGATCTTCCGCGGCATGAACCTGATCCCCTGCACCGCCTGCCGCTACTGCACCGACGGCTGCCCCAGGCAGATCGCCATCCCCGACCTGTTCGCCGTGATGAACACCAAGCAGATCTATCACGACTGGAACGCCGACTTTTACTATAATAATGTCTATACCGGCGCAGGCCGCCGGGCATCTGACTGCATCCAGTGCGGCAGGTGCGAAAAGGCCTGCCCTCAGCACCTGCCCATCCGCAGACTGCTGACTGAGATCGCCGCGGAATTTGACAAGCAGTAAATAAAAAGAGCGATACAGCAAACGCTGTATCGCTCTTTTTTCGTTAACGGTAATTAGTAATTCAGACCGAAGCCGCTGCGGTAGTAGTTGCCGTCGGCATCGCAGTAGGCGTAGCTGCCGCCCTTGACGTTGGCGAGGATGGCGGGATCAATGTACTGATCCTTATCGTAGCCGGGCACGTCGTTGGGAGAGGCGCAGATCTCGCGCACCACACCGTCGATCTCCTGCTCGGTGATGGCAATGACGGCGGGGTCAGAGACCATGGTCAGGCTCAGCTTGCCGGTGGGGGCAAAGTCGCCGCTGATGACATCGACCTGAGCGTTCAGGGCGTTGTTCAGGGCAACGGTGCTGACGGTGTACTGGATGGTCAGCGCGTCGCAGTAGGGCTCCAGCTTGTCCAGCAGCCAGGGGTTGCAGACCACGCAGGTGCCAACCACCTTGCCGCCGCGGGCATGGATGGCATCGGCCAGTTCCTTGATCTTTTCCACGTCCTTCAGGGTGACAACGGTGACCTTGTTGCCGGTCTTTTTCTGGCTCTTGTTGCGCTCGCGCTCGTCAGTGACGATCTCGCCCATCTCGATGACGGGCATTGCGTACTGGTTGAACACCAGACCGTTGCTGATGGGCCAGACGTGCAGATAGAGCACATCGGCTTCCTCCGGGGTGGCCACCACGGTGTAGCCCTTCTTCTCAAAGGCTTCCGTCAGGGTCTTGCGCAGAGCGGCATCCTCGTCCGTGTTGCCCAGACCGGCACCCATAGCCTGTGCCATCTGTGCAAAGCCGGAGTCCACACCCTTGAAGGTGACGATGCAGACCTTCTGGCTCTTGGCCAGAGGCAGGAGCTTCTCGTGGTTCTTGACCAGAACAACAGCCTTCTGGTTTGCCTCGTAAGCCTTCTTCTTGGCACCATCGAAGTTATCCACGCGGGCCTGATCGGCCTTGTCGGGGTCGAGGTAGGGATTATCCACCCGCTTGGTGCGGAACAGGCTCAGCAGACGGTTGTAGCTGGCGCGGTCCAGATCTGCCTTGGGCAGCAGACCGTCCTCCACAGCCTTGACGATGTTCTCGGGGTCGGTGTTGCCGCCGATGACATCGGTACCGGCAGAGATGGCCTTGGCGTAGCGCTCAGGCTCGGTGAGGTTCTCCACACCGTAGATCTGAACGGTGGTGATGCCGGAGTCGGAGTTGACATATCCGTCAAAGCCCATCTTGTTCCGGGCCAGATCGGTGATCAGCTCTTTGCTGTAAGCGCTGGGCACTTCCTCGGTGCTGGTGATCTCGCCCCGGTAGGTCTGGGGCACGGCACGGCCATCGGTGGCAATACGGGAGTAGTCCGGCATGATGGAAGAGACCTTGTGGTCAAAGGCGCGCTGGAACGGGGGCAGATGATACTTTTCCATAGAGCCGGGGGTGCGGTAGATGCGCCACTGGCCGATGGGCACATGGGGCTCAAAGCCATTCTCAGAGGGGGCATCGCCGGGGAAGTGCTTGATGGTCAGAACAACAGAACCCTCGTTCAGGCCGTTGTCGCCATCCTGATAGCCCTTGACCAGAGCCTCGGCAATATCGCTGGTGACATCGGGACGCTCGCCGTAAGTACCGGAGGTACGGGGCCAGCGGGGGTCAGAAGTCACATCGACCTGAGGGCCGTACATGATGTTCAGGCCCTCGGCCTTCATCATCTTGCGGTCGGTCTGGGCCATCTCATAGACCATGTCGGTGTTGCCGTCGCCAATGACAGCCGCGCCGATGCCCAGAGAGTCCGGGTAACCGATGTTGATGGGGTTGGTGTGGAGAGAGTACGGAATGGCCACGCCGCCCTTGCAGGCCTCGTATTCCAGCATCTGGGTGCCGGCGTTGTGGTACAGAGCCACCATGCCGGCCTCGCAGCGCATGTCACCGCGGTAAACACCGGCGGCAATGTGCTTTTCCAGAACGTGGCTGTCATCAATGCTGACGGTCATGCCGGGCAGAGGGCCGGGCATGGGCTTTTCACCGGGGTTGTGGTGCTTGTAGATCTTGCCCAGCTCCAGCTTGCCTTCGGCGTTGGTGGCCTCGGCACGGGTGGGCACCACAGGGCTGTTGAACAGGGTGTTCAGCACAAGGCCTGCCTGCTGATCCAGCCGCAGATGCTTGACCATATCCTCAGCGCGCTGCTCAGGGCTCAGCCGCCAATCCTTGTAGGGGGTCAGCTCGCCGCTGTTGTCCAGATCCTTAAAGTACAGGCCGTCCTTGACGATCACGCCGCAGGTGGTCACACCGATGTCGGGGCCGTTGACGTTGTGGAAGATGACCGGCTCAAGATACTGGTCAATGATCTGCTCGCCCTCTTCCAGAGCGTAAGGTGCAGGGATCACGCCGTCTTTGGCATCTGCCCACTGGTCGGCGCTGGTATACCGTGTCTGCATAATATTTCTCCTTTGTCTCTGTGCCTGCCACAGCACAGCTGATATATTACTTGCCTGTTTATTATACTTCCAGCGCAGATCGTTCGCAAGCAAACAAATAAAAAAAGTTACAAACTTTGGCGTAGTATACAAGGATGCTCTGCCGGATTTGTGCAACTTTCCCCTATCCTGATCCACAAACCGGGTTCGTTTCCTGCTGACAATGCTGCTTAAAAATAACCCTCTCCGTCAAAGCCTGCGGCGTTGACAGAGAGGGTCGTAACCTTAATTTACCAGATCATCTGGATGCGGCCTGCGCCGTACGGGTCCTCGTAGTTGAGCAGGTAGCCGGGGTAATCGGCCAGCGGGCTGTTGGCGCTTGCCAGATGCGGCAGACCGTTGGCATCCACGCCGCCGAACATGGCTGCGTAGCTGGACATGACAAGGTAATCCTCAGAGACATAGTCCTTGATGAGGGTCGCGCCATCGAACATGGCAAAGCCATCACCCAGATTGCGCAGGGTGTAGTTCATGCCGGCCAGAGCGTAGGTGGCGTTCGGGTCAAGGGGCTTATAAGTACCGGTGGTCTTGTCGTAGATCTCCACATTGCTGACACGCGGGGTGGCGGCGCTGCCGGTCCAGACGTTCTTGTCGTTGGTCTGAACGGTGTTGGGGATCATGGGGTGGATCGTGTACCTGGCACCTGCCACCTGCAGGAAGCCGCCGTTCTCCTTGCCCTCAGCACCGGCAAAGCGGGCTCCAAACTCCAGAGCGTCCTGGATCTGCTGGCCGGTCACGGACATCAGGCAGGCCACGTTGCCAAAGGGGCTGACGGTCTTGCAGGTCTTGAAGCTCCAGGGGCCAGCCTCCACATCGGTGCGGATGCCGCCGCCGTTCATAATGGCGACATCACAGTGGAGCTCCTCGATCTCGTTGAAATAGGTGTAGATGCCGTCGGCCACGAAGTCGCCGAGGTTGGTCTCGCCGGAGCGGATGCGGCGCTTGCCGGTGGCGGGATCGTTGATGTAGAATTTGGTATCGCCCACTGCGATCTCCTCGCCCAGCATATCGTCCACTGCACTGATCCAGTTGGAGGCAGTGGCGGCCACGGCAGCATCCAGACCCTCGTAGGTATCGATGAGCTCAGTGGTGATGGTGCCGTCTGCGCCCACAGTCATCTTGCCGATGTTCTTGAAGTAAGAGCCGGTCTGGGTCAGGGTGACTGCCTTGCCGGAAGCATCGGTGACCTGCTTGTTGGCCATCACGGTGTGGGAGTGGCCGTCGATGAAGGCGGTGAAGCCGTGGGTGTGTGCAATGACTTCCTCACTGGTCCAGGGAGAGGAGGAGGGGTCAACGCCCAGATGGCCCAGACCGATGATGGTGTCAGCGCCCCAGAACTCAGCCTTGTCGATGGCTTTCTGAACGGCATCGTAGAGCTTCTGGCCGTCCTCGCCGCCCAGAATGTCGTAGATGTACTTGGTCTGTGCATCGTTCATAAAGTAGGCCGGGGTGGACTTGGTGAAGGTCTCGGGGGTGGTCACGCCCACAAAGGCGATCTTGCGGCCGCCCACAAAGAAGAACTTGACGCTGGGCAGGACGTTGAAGCCGGTGCGCAGATCGACCCAGTTGCAGGAGACATAGGGGAAGTCAGCTTCCCGGAGCACAGCCTTGGCGCGGGCCATGCCGTAGTCGAACTCGTGGTTGCCGGGGGTGGCCAGATCGTAACCGGCCTCGTTCATCAGCTCGATGATGGTAGCGCCGTCATCCATGGAACCGTAAGCGGTGCCCTGGATATGGTCACCTGCATCCACCAGCAGCACATCCCGGCCGGTGTCCTCGATGCTCTTTTTCAGGGCAGCAATGGCGGCATAGGTGGGCTTGGGGGACTTGTTGTCGATATAGGTGTGGACATCGTTGGTGTAGAGGATGGTCACATCCGCTTTGTCACCAAAGAAGCAATTGGTCTCCTCCGCAAAGGCGGCGGGTGCACCGACAGAAACTGCGGTCAGTGCCGTGGCAGCACCGGCAGCCTTGATAAAGCTGCGGCGGGTAATGAACTGTTTCACAGGGAAAGACCTCCTTTGATTCAATACGCTCTTTCAGCCCTCTCCTTCCATGCTGTGCAGCGTTGTTTTCCCTTTTGGGGAACTGGCGGGCTTCAGCAAGGCCGAGAAGGCTGTTTGTTACCTAAATCTTAACATAGAACCCCAGTTTCCGCAAGGGATTTTTGTAAAATTCGTGTCAAGGAATCCCACAATAGTCATACTGTTTTGGTAAAACGTTTGAAAAATCCGAGAAAAAGGGCAAAGCCCCGCATCCCATGGAAAGGGTGCAGGGCTTTGCCGCATTCAGAAAAGAGGGTCAGAGGATCGGGGGACGATTCTCAGACAGCATCAGATGGCATGGTATTCCTTGAGGAACTTCTCAAGGTCGGTGCCCTCGATCTTCTTGAGCACTTCCTTGAGGGCCACCCGCTGGATGAAGGGCAGATCCATATCAGTGATCTTCTTGCCGTCACGCAGTTTGACCGTTGCATCGATCAGGCTGCGGACATCATAGGTGCTGCCCCAGACCTCGGGCACGCCGCGGTCGATGTTGAGCAGGGTGTAAACCGCTTCCATACCGGTGCGCATAGAGTACTCGGTGGTGAAGATGGTGTCACGGCCGGTCTCGGCAAACTGGCCCAGGAAGGCGAAGTTGACAGCGCCCTGGGGCACGATGTCGGGGCGGTCGCCGAAGGCACGGGGCATGAAGAAGGCATCGATATAGGGCATCATCACAGGCACGGTGTTGGCGCTGTGCTCAGCCAGCTCGGCAATGTCCTCCTCGGGCACACCAATGTGATACAGCCACTCCATGCAGATCTCGCGGCCGGTGCAGTCGCGCATGGGCTTCTTGACGTAATCGCCGGGCTTGTCGCTGAACAGGCCGTAGACCCAGACGCAGAGCTGGTTCTTGGGCTGGTCACGGAACTGCTGCTGGCGGTTCAGGGTCCAGCTGAGCAGCCAGCTGGAATCCTTGACCGTGACGATGCCGCCGGTGACGGTGTGGCCGCTGAAGGGGTCACGCTTGCAGATCTTCTTGATATACTGGGGGATCTTGTCGTCCAGGGTGGTGATGGTGGCACTTTCCCAGTTGGACAGCTCCGGCTGAGAGCAGAACTTTTCGGGATGGCCGAAGGAGGGATCCTGTGCAGCAATCTTCTTCCACAGATCCCAGCCGTTGCCCGGCTTGATGGTGGGATCAAAGCCTGCGGCCTTGTCCTGAGAGCCGATGGTGCAGCTCTCCACGCAGCCGCCGTTGGTGATGAAGAGCAAATCGTTCTCGGTGAGGTCGATGGTCCTGCTCTCACCCTTGTGATCCACGGTCACGCTGCTGGCCTGCTTTTTGCCGCCCTCGATCCTGAACTGGACATCGGTGACCTTGGTCTCGTACTGGAAGTCCACGCCGTGATCCTTCAGGTAGGTGACCATGGGCAGGATGATGGACTCGTACTGGTTGTAGCGGGTAAAGCGCAGGGCGGTGAAATCGGGCAGACCGCCGATGTGGTGGATATAGCGCTTGAGGTAGAGCTTCATTTCCAGTGCGCTGTGCCAGTTCTCAAAGGCGAACATGGTGCGCCAGTACATCCAGAAGTTGGAGGAGAACACCTCATCGTCGAAGATATCGGTGATCTTTTTGTCCTGCAGCTGCTCGTCCGGGGTGAAGAAGAGCTTCATGATCTCCATGGCACCCTGATCGGAGATGGCGAATTTGCCATCGGTGTGGGCATCCTGGCCGCGGTTGACGGTGGCACGGCAGAGGGACTTGTTGGGGTCCTCCTTGTTCAGCCAGTAATACTCGTCCAGCACGCTGGCACCCTCGGTCTCCAAAGACGGGATGGAGCGGAGCAGGTCCCACATGACCTCGAAATGGTTGTCCATCTCACGGCCGCCGCGCATGACATAGCCGATATCGTACTTGTAGCCGTCGCAGGCACCGCCGGGCAGCGGGTCCTTCTCAAACACATGGATGTGGTCGCCCTGCATCTGGCCGTCACGGACCAGGTAGCAGGCGGCAGTCAGGGCCGCCAGACCGGAGCCGATGAGGTAAGCAGATTTATTGTCAACGCCCTCAGGCTTTTTGGGGTGTGCAAATGCTTCGTAGTTGCCACTGGAATAATACATACTGGGAACCTCCTGTAAATCGTATTGGGAAGACCGCGTTCATGGTTCTGTGTCGTCTCCCCTTTCGTTGTGCTTAGTATACCCCAGCGGTTTTTTCAGAACAACAAACAAATCCTGAACAGTGTATAAAATTTATACAAAACACAACCATTGTCTGAAATATGGCAAAACTGTGTATAACCCCCCCAGTCACCTGCGGTGACAGCCCCCGCTAATAGGGGAGCTGGCGCAAAGCGCCTGAGGGGTTTAGTCCAACAAAAAAAGCGCTCACCCTCCAGGGAAGGTGAACGCTTGCGTTTCTTTATCAGTTATTTCGTTTCGGGTGCCACCTCAAAATCGACCTTGCCAAGGTTGATATCGGCGCGGACGATGGTGATCATCATGCTGTCGCCCAGGCTCCAGGTCTTGCCGGAGGCGGGGTCAGAAAGGCGGATTCCCTCGGTGAGGGTGGTGCCGGTGGCGGTCAGGCTGGAAGCGGGCACAAAGCCCTCCACGCCGTTCTCCAGCTCCACAAAGATGCCGCGCTGGGTCACGCCGGAGATGATGCCCTCGTAGCACTCACCCAGATGGCGGCGGGCGTACTCGGCCTTGTAGTAATCCTCGGCCTTGCGCTCGATCTGAACGGCCAGCACTTCCCGCTCGCTGGACTGCTTGGAGGCCTTCTCCGCGAAATCGGTGTAGCGGACGATCATGGTCTCCTTGTCGGTGCCGCTGAGCAGGTCGGTCATCATGCGGTGGATGGCCAGATCCGGGTAGCGGCGGATGGGGCTGGTGAAGTGGGCGTAATCCTTGAGCACCAGACCATAGTGACCCTTGGGCTTTTCCTCATAGCAGGCCTTGGACATGCAGCGGAGCATTCCGGTGTTGACGATCTGCTCAAACGGGGTGCCGCGCACGCCTTCCAGAATGGCGCTCAGCTCCTTGGGGGTGGGCACCTCCTTGGCAAAGTGGTCGTTGATGCCGCAGGCCTGCAGCAGGCTGTGCAGGCGCTCCAGCTTCTCACCGTTGGGCTCCTCGTGGACACGGTAGACAAAGGGGATCTGCTTGACCCGGGCAAAGTGGGCGGCGCACTGGTTGGCCAGCAGCATGAACTCCTCGATCATGGCCTCGCTCTCGCCGGAGGTGCGCTTTTTCACATCGATGCAGTGGCCGTTCTCATCCAGAATGAGCTTGACTTCCCCGCTCTCGAAATCGATGCAGCCGCGCTCCTTGCGCAGGCGGGCGCGGTGGGCGTACAGCTCCTTCATGGCGGGCAGCTGATCCAGCACCTCGGCGTACTTGGCCTGCGTCTCGGCATCGGCAGTGCCGGCCAGCAGGGCGTTGATCTCAGAATACACGCCCTTGACCCGGCTGCAGATGATGGACTTGACGAACTTGTAGTCGGTCAGATTGCCGTCCTGATCCAGACGCATCAGGCAGGAGAACGCCAGGCGCAGCTCCTTCTCGTTCAGGGAGCAGATGCCGTTGGAAAGGCTCTTGGGCAGCATGGGCACGACCTGATCCGCATAGTAGACCGAAGTGGCGCGGTTGAAGGCCTCCTCGTTCAGCTCACTGCCGGGCTTGACGTAGTGGGAGACATCGGCGATGTGAACGCCCAGCTCATAGCCGCCACCGGGGAGCCGGGTCAGGCTGACAGCATCGTCGATATCCTTGGTCTCGGCGCTGTCGATGGTGAAGATGGGCAGAGCGCGCAGATCCATGCGGCCCTTGCAGTCCTCCTCAGACACGGTCATGTCCTCGAACTTCTTGGCCTCGTCCCGCACCTTCTCGGGGAAACGGGTGTGGATGTCCTTGGCATAGAGCAGGGCCTTGGCGCAGCGCTTGGCCTCCTCGCAGCTGCCAAAGCGCATGGAAACGCCCACGCGGTGATCCTCCTGCCGGGTCCCGCGCTGCAGGATCTCCACAGCCACCTTGTCGCCGTCCTTCGCGCCGCCCTCGCAGTCGCGCTGAATGGTCATGGAGATGGCCGGGCAGTCATCGGGCACGAACTTCAGGCGGCCCTCGATGCGGCGGACAGTGCCCACCATGTCGTTTTTCTGCTCGAGCACGGCAAGGATCTCGCCCTCATCGCTGCCCTCCACCCGGGGGTGGGCAAACTTTTCCACCAGAACGGAATCGCCGGGCATGGCACCGCGGGTGAAGCGGCCCGGGATGAAGATATCGCCGGATTCATCCTCCAGCATCACAAAGGCAAAGTTCTTGCCCAGCTTGACCACCTTGCAGGGCAGGGCCTTTTCGGCACGGCCGGAGCGGGCAGTGAAGAACACGCCGGACTTCTGGCAGACCACAGCATCGTGCACCAGCTCATCCAGAGCCTCCATCACCTTGCGGTCCGCGGCACGGTCGCCGCCGAACTTTGCCTTGAGGTCCTTGACCATGCAGGGCTGGTTCTGGATGGCATGTTCGATTTTATCGCGTAATGACATATTTTTCTCCTTAACACTTTTCCGGCATTCTCCAATGGAACCCGGACAACTTCTTTCCCACGAGAGGTTTAGACAGAAAAACAGCCCCGCCTTACACGGGGCTGTACACGGGTGCTCAGGCCAGACGGCTGGCGAACACACAGGCCAGGATAGCCACCACAAAGAACACGATGCCTGCAATGCGGGTCACCTTGGCCAGCATCTGATCCGCAGGGGTCAGGCGCGCATTGTTGGCACCGCCCACACCACCGTTGATGGCACCGGCCAGACCCTGACCGTGGGTGTGCTGCATCAGGGTGAGGAGGATGATGACGGCCGAGACGACCAGCAGGATGGCACCGCCGACGATTTCAATGACAGACATGGATGGAACGCTCCTTTTATCTTTAGTTTCATAGAGACTGCATACAAATACAAGTGTATGATAGCACAAAAGCCCGGGAAATGCAAGAAAAACCGTGGGCTACGGGGCCAGAATTTCCAGCCCTGCCGCCACCCGGGCAAAGATGGCCGCGCTGGAAAAGGCAGGCTCGGCCTGCGTGTCCTGCAGCACCACGATGGTATAACGGGGCTGCTCTGCCGGGACAAAACCCGCAAACCAGTAATTTTTCAGCTCTGTACCGCCGGAAAACTGACCGGTCTGGGCCGTGCCGGTCTTGCCTGCCGCGGTCTGGCCGGGCAGGGCGGCCTCATGGCCGGTGCCCCCGGCCACTACACCCGCCAACAGGGCCTGCAGGGCGGCGGCGGTGCGCTTTGTGAGCACCCGCCTGCTCCGGACATGAGAAAGCGCCGTGAGGGGTGTGCCGGTGGTCTCGTCCAGAGTGGTCTCCAGCAGCAGCGGGGTGCGGCAGATCCCCCCGCAGGCAATGGTGTTCATCATGGCGGCGACCTGCAGGGGGGATGCCAGCAGCTCCCCCTGCCCGAAGCAGAAATTGGCGTAGGCCCCGCTGGACGCAAGAGCCTCCCGCTCCGGCAGGACCCCAGCCGCCGTGTGCAGGGCATCGGTGAGCGGGATCGCCTGCCCGAAGCCCAGCTGCTCTGCCATGGCGCGGACAGCATCGGCCCCCAGCGCCTGCCCCAGCCGGATGAAGTAGCCGTTGCAGCTCTTTTCCAGCGCGCCGGCCAGATCCACCTCACCATGGGGAATGCCGCCCGCACAGCGGAAGATCCGGCCATCCACCGTGCACCAGCCGGGGCAGGTGTAGACAAAGCCGCTCTCCCCTGCCTCCAGCGCCGCTGCCGCCACCACCGGCTTGAACACCGAGCCCACGGCATAGCACTGAAACGCCCGCTCCAGCAGGGGGCTGTCCGGGGCGTTCAGGCTGGCCGAAATGTTTTCCGGATCATAGCCGGGGCGGCTGACGCAGGCCCGCACCTTGGCGTTGGTGGTGTCCAGCACCAGGATGCAGCCGCTCTGCATCGTCTCGTTGGCCACAGCCTCGGCGGTCTGCTGGATCTCCCGGGAAAGGGTCAGCTGCACCCCCACGGCCCCGCTGTCGGCGGGGGTGAGGACGGGCTCGGCCCGCAGCTTTCCCTGGGCGTTGACGGTGCAGAGCAGGGTATCCCCCGCCCCGCTGCCGGTGAGCAGTTCGTCAAAGGCGGCTTCCAGACCGGCAGCACCATGGCCCTCGCCATCGAGATACCCCAGCAGCTGCACTGCCAGCGGGGCGGCAGAGCTTCGCCGCGCCGCTGGCCAGCAGGAAATGCCCAGCGAGGAAACATCCCGGTCCACCTCCAGCAAGAACGGGGACGCGGCGTTCCGCTTCTGGTAGAGCGTCGCCTGCCCGGCTGCATCGGTGTAGGCGAACAGGCGGGCATAGCTGCCCTCCCCGGGCACGCAGAGGGCCATCCAGCGGGTGGTCTGCCCCGTGAGGAGCCGCCCCCTGTAATCATAAAAATTGCCCCGCCGGGCTGGCAGGCGGAGGGTGACCACGCTCTGCGCCGCCGCCCGGGCCCCGTAGGCCGTGTCGGAGCAGAGCCAGTACAGGCGGCAGACCACCGCCGCAAAGCAGAACAGCAAGGCCCCATACAGGGCCAGCACCCGTTTGCCGGACATGAAAACGCCCCCTCTCCCGCTTAGGATGGGCAGGAAAGGGGGCATTGATGCGTTCAGGAGCAGATTTTTCGGACGAGCTCAGCAGCACGGGCGGCATCCTCGGCCGTGGCGGTGCCGTTGTAGCGGGCTTTGAGGTAGATCTGGCGCAGCTCGGCCTCGGCGGCAAAGTCCATACCGAAAGCGCGGCCGGTCAGGTCAAGGCTGGTATCGCCCCGCAGGATGGTCACGCCGTGGCGCTGGCAGTGGTCCAGATAGATGGCATACTCCCGCCGCACCTTGTCCACCGGGCTGAGAAAAAGCCCGGGCCAGCGGCGGGCACGCTTGTGGGTGCTACGCCGCACAGTGGTGTCCGTGCAGGCAGTGTTCGTGTGCCGGAACTTCTGGCGCAGGAAATGCCGCACCACCAGCACCGCACAGAGGACCGCCAGCAGGATACCGAGCACGGTCAGCATCGACATCCCGTCGATGAGCGGTTCTGCGTTCTCGGCGGCCTTTTGGGCGTTGGCGATGACCTCATCGGTAGATACGATCTCAGTGCGCTCCAACGGTTTGGGCGGAAAGAGGGTGAAGAGCCAGTGGATAAACTGCAGGATGCCGTGGAACAGCCAAGTCACACCCTGCACCACAATGTTGTTCAAAAACAGCTGCAGCACCGGCACGATCCCGTCAAAGTAAACGGCAGACGCAGCCTCCTTTGCACCGGCAACCACAACACTGCGGCTGAGCAGGAACGGCCCTGCGCACACCGCCGCCAGCACGCCGCCGGAAAGCAGCAGATAGCCCGGCCGGGTGGAGATCTCCGGGTCATGCCGGGTGGTGCGGTTGAACCCCACCAGAAGCACCGCTGCCGCCGTCGCAAAGGGCAGGGCCGCCGAAAGCACCGCGTTGGCGTTCCACAGCAGCATTGCCACTGCAAAGAAGGGCCATACCCGGCAGAGCCAGCGCAGGCGCTCGGCCTGCCGCATCGGCGAAAGGGCAAAATCGCCGGTGTAGGCCAGCAGCACCGGGTAGACTGCCGCCGGGAAATAGCAGAACTTGTCCGCCCCTGTAGGCAGGAGGAGCAGCGCCGCCGCGCTCAGGGCCGCAAGAATGGTGCGGAGGGGGCGGCTGCCCTCAAAGCAGGAGGCCAGACCAAAGCAGAGGGCAGACCAGACCAGCACCAGCGGCATGGGTGTCCCGCCGAAGCTGGCAGCAAAAAAGCCCGCAAAGGCATAGTAAAAGCTCAGATCACCTGCCAGGCGCAGGGTATGTAAGAACATCATGCGCCCGCCTCCCCTGTCTGGGCCGTCTCTGCGGCCATTTCCGGAGTGAGCACCAGCAGCGGAATGCCAGGCAGGGGCTGCACGGCAGCACGCACAGCTTCTTCCGGCTCCGTTGTCACCACGATGCAGCCGACCTGCTCCTGCGGGTGGTAGTATTCGGCGCAGAACCGCGCGCAGGAAAGGGCGGTCTGCCCGGTGGCGCGGCCCAGAATTTCCAACACCCTGCGGTAGTGTTCGGGGCCGTAGCCCTGCGGGGTTTCCAGCGGTTTTCTCCACTCCTCACCGGAGAGGGCCGCATTGAGCAGCAGGTCAAAGGCAGCGTTTGCCGCAAAGCGGTAGGACACCGCCTTTTCTTCCAGCCTCCGGCAGACTGTGCGGGCCATGGAGTAGCAGAGCTCCGCCGGTTCCGGGTGGTCGTAATCCTTGGTATCCGCATGGACTAGCACCACTGCCCGGGGCTCAGTGGTGTAATCCCACTTTTTGACCATAAGCCCCTGCCCCCGGACGCTCTGCTTCCAGGCGATGGAGCGCATGGGGTCACCACTGGTGTAGGGGCGGTAACCCGCCGTGAGAATAGGATCCTCGTAGAGATAGCGGTTCACCGAAAGCTCGCCCAGAAAACCGCCCAGCATCTCTTCCAGTTCCGGCAGAGTGCACTCCCTGGGTGGAACGATGAGCTCGTGGAAGCCCCGCTCGGTGCGGGACTGTTCCACAAGACCCAGAAAGTCGCCGCCGATGACCTGCATCGGTTCCAGCACATAGCGGCCCCGGCGTTCCAGCCTGAGGGCGGTGGAGAAATCCGCCTCCTGCCCCGGGCGCAGCCAGGTGGTGAACCGCACCGTGTGACCCAAACCTGCCTGATCCTGCGTAATGTGGTGCTCCGCGCAGGGAAGAAACTCCTTGTTCAGGTGGAGCTTTGCCGCCAGGAACATCTTCCAACGGGGGCCGCTGTTCCGGACAACGAGGTGGATCACGGCGGGCTCCCCGGCTTCCACAAGATGATCCTCCACTTCCAGCCGCCCCTGCACATCGTCCAAGCTGTGGGCTGTGCTGTAACGCTCCAGCCCAAGGGCTGTGGCCACCAATAGCAGCGCGAAGATGACGGCGCTCATTCCGCACTCTCCAACGGCACAGTGATCTCGGCCAACAGCTTGCGCATCCGCAGAGCGGCGGCCTCGGCGTTCATGCTGCTGCCCAAAGAAATGCGGTGAGAAAGCACCGCCGGGGCCAGCCCTTTGATGTCCTCGGGGATGACGTATTCCCTGCCCTGCAAGGAGGCATACGCCTGCGCAGCCTGATAGAGCGCCAGCGCACCGCGGGTAGATACGCCGCTGACAAAGCCGCTCTGTGTACGGGTGGCTTCCACGATGTCCATAAGGTAGTGCTTGACCTCCTCGGAGACCTTGACCTCCCGGTAAGCCGTGCGGACGTATGCAGTCTCCTCGGGAGTGACGACGGCCTGCAGCTCGTTCAGCACGGTCTGGGCCGAGGGGCGGGAGAGCACCTCCAGCTCCTGCTCCCGGGTCATATAGCCCAGCGACAGCCGCATGAAAAAACGGTCCATTTGGGCATCTGGCAACGGGAAGGTGCCAAAGGATTCCAGCGGATTCTGGGTGGCCAGCACCATAAAGGGCTCAGCCAGGCGGCTGGTCACGCCGTCCACGGTAATCTGCCTTTCCTCCATGGCTTCCAGCAGGGCCGACTGGGTACGGGGCGTGGCGCGGTTGATCTCGTCCGCCAGCACAAAGTTGGTGAAGAGCGGGCCGGGCCGGAACTCGAACTCACCGGACTTCTGGTTGTAGAAATTGATGCCGGTCAGATCGGAGGGCAGCAGGTCGGGTGTGAACTGCACCCGTTTGAAGCCCCCGCCCACCGTGCGCGCAAATGCACGCAGGAGCATGGTTTTGCCGGTGCCGGGCTTATCCTCCAGCAATACATGACCTCCGCAGAGGAAGCTGACCAGAATTTTCTCGGTAGCATCCTCCTTGCCCACAATGACGCGGGCACAGTTGGACACAACTTTTTCGCGGTAGGCGGTAAAAGCGGCAGTGTTCATTGGTGTTTCCTTTCCCAAAAACAATTTTTCTAAGTGTACTCTTGTTTGGAAAGGGTGTCAACAAAAAAGAAGGCAGAGCCTCCCGGGTGGGAAGTTCTGCCTTCTGCGGCGTATTGAATTGGTATGGGGAGCCTGTGCGGCTTAGTACATGCCGCCCATGCCGCCCATGTCACCACCGGCTGCGGGAGCAGCAGGGGGTTCGGGCAGGTCAGCGACCAGGCTCTCGGTGGTCAGCACCATCTCAGCGACGGATGCTGCGTTCTCCAGAGCGGAACGGGTGACCTTGGTGGGGTCAACGATGCCGGCGGCAATCATATCCTCAACAAAGACCTCGTTCTGAGCGTCGAAGCCATAGTTGGGCTTGTTGGCAGAGACGATCTTGTCGATGATGACGCTGCCTTCCAGACCGGCGTTCTTGGCGATCTGGCGCAGAGGTGCCTCCAGAGCCTTCAGGACGATCTTGGCACCGGTGCGCTCGTCGCCTTCCAGCGTGTCGCACAGGGCGCGCACAGCGGGGATGGCGTTGATGGGAGCAGTGCCGCCGCCAGCGACAACGCCTTCCTGAACGGCAGCCTTGGTTGCGTTCAGAGCGTCCTCGATGCGCAGCTTCTTATCCTTCATCTCGACCTCGGTAGCGGCACCGACCTTGATGACTGCAACACCGCCGGCCAGCTTTGCCAGGCGCTCCTGCAGCTTCTCACGGTCGAAATCGCTGGTGGAAGCCTCGATCTGGTTGCGGATCTGTGCAATGCGGGCTGCAATGGCATCCTTATCGCCTGCGCCGCCCACGATGGTGGTGTTCTCCTTGGTGACCTTGACCTGGCGGGCATGGCCCAGCATCTGGACGGTAGCGTCCTTCAGCTCATAGCCCAGATCAGCGGACACAACGGTGCCGCCGGTCAGGATAGCGATATCCTGCAGCATCTCCTTGCGGCGGTCGCCAAAGCCGGGAGCCTTGACAGCGCAGACGTTCAGGGTGC
>OJAI01000897.1_pt1 | contig 18652 bp, 17 predicted proteins | sample 1588891 | NCBI WGS metagenome assembly OJAI01 (sample SAMN03283255) | human gut metagenome | biome: human-associated habitat; material: feces | host: Homo sapiens | place: USA | collected 2013 | reverse complement strand
CACCAAGATTTCATTTTTAATATTTATTCATCCTTTATGTGCAAAGGACGAGCCAAAAATAAAATAGCTTCATAAAACATATATCAACTCTCCTGTCACTCTATCAAAAGATTATACAATGTAAGAAATTTATTATATTCTTTTCTATTAAATTATAAAAATCACTTCATTCTATTTCTAATTAACTCTACACAATATTTCGGATTAAAACTTTGAATAATCAATTTTATTCCCTCTCTATATTGTTTTAATATAAGACACATTACTATATTCATAAAAAATTGAGTAAAAACCGATGCAAATGCTGCTCCAGAAGCACCATAAATAGGAATTAGAAAATAATTTAATACTATATTCATAACAGCACCAACAACATTTATGACCCATAATAATTTTTGCTTATTTTCTGCTAAAATCCAAATATTTCGTGTCGATCCTAAGTATGAAAATAATGTATACCAAACTAATATTTTAAGAACTAGTTCTGCCTCTATATAACTAGAACCATAAAGTATAGAGATTATCTGATTAGAAAAAATCATAAAAACTATACATTGTATTAAAGATAAATAGATAATGATACAATTTAATTGTTTTAATCTCTTTTCATATAGTTTTTGATTTTGATTTTTCCATGAAAAAATAGATGGTCTAAAAGAATCTATAATGGCAACAAAAACAAAAGATGACATGTTACAACATACCATTGCAGCAGAATAAATTCCTGCGGCAACATTATCTACCATTAGTTTTAACATAATCCTGTCCGTTTGAGCAAAAATAGCAATCATCAAATTTGGAATTATATAACTCTTACTTTTGTAAATCAGTTCTCCTGCTTTTTCTTTTGAAAAAGAAAATTCTCCTCCGTTCAACTTCTTATACAGCCAAATCAAAGACCCCGCAATTAAAGTTTCATCCAATACACAGCAAAATACAAACCAATACACATTTTTACCTGTAATCAATAATATTGCTTTAAAAACAGAAACAAAAATATAAATAAAAACAGAAGCGATTGAAGCATATTTTGACAATAATTTTGATTGAAACCAATATTGAATAATTTGAAATGCCCTAAAAATTAAAGTAATACTATAAAAACTGCATACTATTATTGTATCTAATTCATTAGGACTAGTTATTACAACAAATAAACCAATTCCCAAGATACAGATGAAAGACATAATTATACTTATGACTATAGAAGTTCCCATAGTTTTCCCTTCATCTTGTGGCGAATTAACAAGTTCCAAAACTAAAACTTCATTAATCCCTAAATAAGCAATAGGTGCTACAAAAGAAGCCAGTGAAGAAGCGTAGTTTATTAATCCGTAGTTAGAAGGTCCTAAATACCTTGCTGTCCACATCCCAATAAATAGTGATAAAACAGCTTGCACAACACGACAAGAAATAATCCATACAGCATTATTAAAGCCACTACTTTTTTTCACTAATCTTACCCTCATTTCATTATTATACTCTTATACAAATCTATATATTCTTTAAATTTTTCTTGATCACTAAATTTTTTTGATTGCTCAATACAATCTTTTATGCTAAAAATTTTGCTTTCGAATATAGTTTTAATCTCATTAGTTAATTCATTAATATCATCAACATCAACAACCCTTCCACATTTATTAGTTATTGATTCTGGACTGCCTCCTGTATTAAAAGTGATAACAGGAACTCCACATGATAACGCTTCTATATTAACAGTTGGAAAATTATCTTCTCTCGTTGGATTCACAAATATATTAGACGATGAATATATTTTTGCTAATTCCTCTTGATTTTTTGTCCTATGTATTGAGATTATATCCGAAGGTAGTAATTTATCTGTTAATTTATCTGTCCCTACCAAAACAATCTGATATTTTTCTTTATTTAATCGTTCATTCAAAGCTAAAAAAACATCTAATCCTTTTCTTTTATCCCAATTATATGAGACACCTAAAATAATACATTTGTTTTCTGAAATACCATATTTTATTCGAAAATCACTTTTTATTCGCCTAAAAACACCCACATCAATTCCATTATTTATTACTTGTACAGGATAATTCTTAAGAAAAGAATTCTTAACCAAATCAGCCAACCATACTGAAGGTGTTACAATAATCATATTATTTACACCATTAAACCATTTTTTCTTTAATTTCCACATTAATTTAGTTGTATCTACCCTACTTTCAGGGTATTCTCTATAATTTGGACAATTAAAACAACCTGATTTCCATTTATCGCAACTAGATATAGTAAAATATGGGCATTGGCCTGTAAAAGCCCAACAATCATGCAATGTCCATATAGTCGAAATTTGTTTTTTCTTAATATATGAAAATAACATCGGTAAATTGATATATGTATGATGTAAATTGTGGAGATGAATTATATTAGGTTTTATTTTCTCTATCTTTCGCAAAAAATTCAACGTTGAGAAAACAGAAAAGCATCCATTCAATCCAGTATAATAAGCAAATTGATAACTTCGATGTCGCCCTATTTTATTTCCTATAATGATATCTTTTTTCTTTATAGGATTATTTGCATCCGAAGGAGGATAAGCTGTATAAACTTCTATACCATACCTATCTCCAATTTTTTTAATACTTTCTGCAATTTTTCCTGTACTTCCTACATTTCCTAAATTTATTGAAACAACTTTGATTTCTTTAGAAAGTTTAGCCAAAATAATTCATCTCCTTTTTATCAGAACTAATTATAAACTCAATTTTATTAATCATCTGTTCAGATACAAAAAATGGTGTATATTCAAAATTGATTCTCTTTACTTCACTCAGCGATAATCTAGAATGCAGATTCTCTTTGATAAAAGTATTTACCTTATTTGATAATTTGCTTAAATCTTCGCTTTGTTCATTTATTATTAATGCATTAGGAATTTCTTCTAAATATTTTATTGATGGACAATCTTCTGATTTACAAGTAGCTATAATTGGAATCCCGAATGATCTATAAGAAAAAATTTTACTTGGTACTTGATTCATTGTATTATTTCCTATAATTAACAAAAAATCCGCACTAGATAATACTTCATTACACTCCGTATCTGTCTTTTCCCCTAAAATATGAAGCCAATTATTTTTCGATTTTTCTCTTATTTCACTTAAAAGTTCTTCTTGCCCAGATCCCATAATGTATAAAGAAAAAGAAGGTATATCCAAGTGCAAAAACAAATTCAAAATAAAAGTTCCGTCTCTGATTTTTTCATTAAGCTGCCCAGCATATACGCATCGAATCTGATTATCTTGTTCTTGTCTAACAGAATCATAAAGTCTAAAATCAACACAAGGATAATTCAACACCATTGCATTATTTAAATTCCAATTTTTTCCCTTTTTTAATTCAATTATCTCTCTTGTAGAAAATATATAATGAAAACTACTATATATTTTTTTTTCATAATTACTTAACCACTGTCTGTCAATATATTCAAAAGCCTCATTTTCTTCTAAGGGATCAACTTGATAAAAAAAATAATGTGCTTTCCCTTTTACCTTTTTTTTATATCTCAATACAGCTTCAACTGAATCATAAAAAGCAGCAACCGAAATTATTGCATCATAGCTCTGTGCAGCGTCAATTTTATAAAGCATTTGCACTAATTTTCTAGTTGCGTATTCTCTAAATGGATATTGATTATTATAAAAAGAATCAATTATTTTTCTTTTTATTTTAAATAAATAATCACTAATAGTTTGACTTTTATAACCATAATTCCTAACATAATTTGCACGATAAATAGGTATATTATCCACTAAATAAAAATCAGAATCAGAAATTTTATTTTTGAATGTTAATCCTTCTATTTCATGTTTTTTAACTAATTGATCCATAAGTTTCTTAATAATACTTGAAGTAGCAGTCCCTTCTGGTGGCATTGTACAAGATACAAATAAAATTTTCATAATTTCTCCTAATCAGCAAAATATTCTAAATTAAAAATGCAAACATAAATCTAAAGTCTAAAAAAACTGTCAATGTGGCGACATAATAAAGCCAAGTTAAATTTAACATAGCACCGCAAATATATAATTCATTTTTACTTTTCTTATATAAAATTGTTTTTCTTATAACGTTAGTAAAAATATAACCATACATTATTAACCAACCTATCACCCCAACATTTAATAACATATCTATATATTCATTATGTGCAGAAAAATTAGCACCTGAAGCAACATCAATGAAGTAAGCATTTACAGCTTTCCCTCCAAACAATTGAGAGAATAAAGAAGATTCTCTAAAAACTTTTAAATGTACCTCTGATAGTGCAGTTCTTCCTGTAGAAAAAGAATCAAAATTATGATTAAAAAAAGAATTCATTTTATCTTCAATTTTAAGAGACATATTCCCAAGTAATGCAAAATCAGGATTGTTCAGTCCAAAAATATATATACCATAAATTAAAATAGCCATAAAAATTATTATAACTATGGTTTTTAACTTAATATCGCCTCTTATAAATAAATAACATATCCATAAAAGTATATTTCCGATAATTGCAGACATGCTTAACGAAGACAGTATAATACAATAAAGTAATAATACTAGTATTCTTCGTAGAAACGGAGTATAAAGTTTTAATGAAATAATCGAAAAAACTGCTATTGTATAAAAAAAGCCCATATAATTAGGGTCTTCGAATGTTGCATTAAATCTTGAAACTGTAACTAATTCTCCACCATAATTTTGCATAACAGTCATATCATTATTAATTATTAATCCTGTAAAAAAAGCTATAAAAGAAATTATTAAATATGTATTAAAAAATTTTTTTATATTGATTTCATTATTCAAATAAGATTGAATTAATACCACCACACATATTATATCAACACAAGAAAATACCATCGTCTTTAAACTATGTGGCATGACAACAAACGCTAAATAAAAAATATATACTAGTAATGGAAAAAAAATTTTTTTTGAAAAAATTACTTTTTTTGTTCTATAAAAATAGAAAAACAAAAACATTAAAGTAAATAGTCTATAAATTGAAATACCAAATAGAGTGCCAAAAACTGAATAATAAAATATCATAATTGGCCAAAGAACGATAGAGTCACCATAAAGACATATTATAAAAGCACAAATTAAAATAATAGAAGAAAGCATCGTTTGGGGAATAAAGCCAAATAAAGCACAACACAGAAAAATGATACTTAAACAAAAACTCGTAATATCAATATTTGTTTTTATTCTTAATTTAGACATTAAAAATACATTCAATTTTTTACTCATAATCTTTCTAGACATAGAAGAGAACTTATAAAGATATCCATTCTATATTCTTCCTTTCTATTTGATTTAACTAATACATTATTGTTATTTAATATAAATTATATATCCATATTTAAGCGATTTTTAGCTATACTAAGAAACATCGAAATTAGAAATTTTTTTCAAATAAATTCTTTTCTATGAATGTAAATATATTCTCAGTTCCGTAATGATGTTCTAACAAATACTTTCTCATTTCTTTCAGTTTTTCCTTATTATTAATACACCATTCCAATTTTTCAAAAATAGAATCGTTTTGATTTTTTACAATAATTCCTTCAATTCCATTTAAAATTTGCTCATGAGCAGAAAGATACTCTGTAACTAATGATGGAGTTCCCAAAATTTTTGCTTCCGTAACCGCACTAGGCATTCCTTCCCAACGAGAAGGCATACACATTAAATCGGCTATTGCCAAAAAAGGGTATGGATTCACTCTTGCCCCTACCAAAAAAATGACGTCTGTAAGGGAGTGCGCTTCAATCATTTTTTGAAACTCTGTTCTATCATCGCCATCTCCAACAATAATCCATAAAAAACTATACCCTTTTTTCTTAAGTTTTTCAGCAGCTAACACAATTCTATCTAAACCTTTAGTTTCTATAGACAAACGACAAACAGTTATGATTTTTAATGCTGAACTTTCAAAAAATCTATTAAAACTAACATCATCTAAATCCAATCTCTTAGCACATTTCTTAATATAGTTTGCATCAATGATATTAGGTATAAAATAAGTTTTATTTTTATAAAGTGGATATTTCTTTAAGAAATCAATTTTACAACTTTCTGCTACAAAAACTATTTTATCAACATCATTTAACCAAGAAAACTCTAGCTTAGGTATAATTCCAATTTTAGAGAAAGTAGAATGTAACCATCCTATTTTTATGTTAGCATTAACATTTGTAATTATGAATCTATCTGCCCATCCTTCTAAAAAGCCAATAGCAACATCATATTTTTTATTAATCTTTCTAGATAGCTTTTGAACTTGAAATTCATATAACACTTGCTGTGATACGCCGAATTTATGTATTTTAAAGTTTTCGATCGTTCCCTTTAATAAATACCCAGATGTCAAACCTAAAATATATTTTTTTATTTTCCCAAATTTTCCCTCACATAAAAACGCTTGCGGTAAAACATTAATATGTTTAGGAATAAAATTAAATAAATCTCCTTCATTCTTATATAATACTAAATCAACCTCATATTTCTCGTAATTTATAGAATTTAACAGTCCTATCAATGCTGTGGTACTTCCACCAATAATCATATTATATGATGCTATCAAAACTCTTTTTTTCATCATTTTCACTATCTTTCTTTTCATCAAATAAATCTAATACTTTTTTCATTTGATTTGTGCTATTTTTTTCCGAAAGCACAAAGCTTTTTGCGTTCTTACCAAAACATTCGCAAAATGCTTCTCCTTTTTCTATTACATCTTGTAGCACTTTGGTTAAACCAACTTCTTCGTCTATACAAATCATATATTTTTTATATTCCAATGGCATTCCATCTAAAAAATAGGCGATTGTAGGTCTTCCTGAACTCAAATATTCCATAATTTTTGACGGAAAACTATATTTTGTATATTCGTTTGAATTTTTCCTTGGATTTATCAAAGCATACGCATTCTGCTGAAGACAAAGTACATCTTCATGCGAACAACGTCCTAGAAAATGGATTTGTTCATTTTTGCATTTTTTTAGTATTTCTTCTGCCTCACCTTCTCCACATATAACTAAATGTAAATCCTGGTTATTCAATTCTTCGAAAGATTTAATTAGATCCAAAACTCCATATTCTATGTTTAATGTTCCTGAATATAAAAAATATTTTTTTTTCAAAGTAGTTGACAAATAACCTAGCTCATTAAAACTCTTTAGATCTCCTTTCATTGGAGAAGCCATCCCTTCTATTACAACATAAGGCTTATTTTCACTATTTTTAATTTTATATCTCATCTGTTCAGTTAACAAAATATAACTATCTGCTTTGGACATTTGTTTAACAACTATTTTGTTTTTTATTTGATGCAATAATCCTGTTTTATTTTTTGATAAATTCATATATATAGGCAAGTCCGGAACAACCAAGCACGTCTGAATATTAGAATTAATTCGTTTTACATACTCCAAAGCTTTTGTCATAGGATATGTGGCAGCATAAGAAATAATTAATTTATTTTCATGATTTTCTAAAGCCCATTTCTTTAATTCTTTTTTCATCAAGAAAAATCTTAAGATCTCTTTAAATATAGGTATATTTATAAAACCTATATTTTCCCCCTCGAATTTATCACTTAATTTAAATTTATATGATGAAATTAGTAACTGAGTATATTTTTTTGGAAAAGAGCCTATATACAAAGAATTAATTAACTTTAATTTACTCACTCCGTTAGCGATAATCCCGTTTACTATATTCCACTGGAATACATTAGCTGCATTTTGTATACCATAAATCGAATTAAATTGAATAGTTTCTTCTTCTTCTTTTGGATATAATCCTGTTACCAGGCATACATCTATTTCTTTAAAATTCATGCTCATCCTGCTTTCTTCTTTATAAAATTATAATAACTGTTAAGTACTTATAAAAAATCTAAATACTATGCTACAATTATCAAAAAAGTTTACGTTATCTTTTTCCCAAATTTATAAACACTTCCACATATTTATTCAAACAAATTTCAATATCATAATTTTTCATGTAGACTTGTGTTACTCTTTTACCAATTTCTAAACATTCTGATTTATTTTCTGACATATATTTAATGTGCTTTACTAATAAATCGCTATTTTGGTTATGAGTAACATAACCAAGTTTTTCTTTCGTTATTTCTTCTTCAAGATAAGAACCTTCTTCAACAATACCTAAAATAGGTTTTCCGCCTTGTAAATAACTATAATATTTACTAGGAGCACAAGTTCCTTTTAAACCTTTTTCTAGACTAACCACACAGCATGAACTGATAGCAACAGCTTGTTCAAAATCCTTTCCAGTTAAGAAATCAAGTAATTGAATATTCATTAACTGATTTTTTCTAATCTTTTCTCTAATACTGTCTACTTTATTTCCGTGCCCTACAAATAAAAACTTTATATTTTCATCGTTTCTAAGCTTCTCTACAGCTTCCATCAGTGTTTCCATATCTTGACAAGTTCCCATGTTTCCAAAATATGAAACGATAAACTGATTCTCATTATACCCAAAACGATCATAAGCCTCTTTGCTTGGAACTATAAGTTTTTCATGTGCCCAGTTTGGAATGGTAACGACTTTATCTTCAGTTAATTCTTTTCTATTTTCTAGCAAGAATTCTTTCATCTCATCAGTTAATGAAATAACTTTTGTTACTCTTTTGAATAACTGATGATTTAACTTATTCATAACTTTAGAAATTAAACTTCCTGGGTTTAATGTTTTTGATGCATATGCAACTTCTGGATAAACATCATATGATACAAAAACAATTTTTGTTTTAAATAATACATTTGCCATTACTGCTACTAAAGGCAAAATCGGTGGATTCGAGTAGACAATCACCAATTTATAGTTCTTTAGCTTACCAATATGTAACATGGCCTTAAATGTGAAAGAAAAATAATTAATTAATCTTCCGATTTTACTGCCTCTTTTAAGCTGAATATATTTTATTCTCTGAATATCTACACCATCTTTAATTTCTTTCATAGGAACATTGCCATCATTATTGTATTCTTTTGGATAGCCACATAAAGCCCCTACACTAAAACCATGTTCTGCTAAGTATTTTGCAGTATCAAATGGTAATGTCGCTGAAGAATTATATTCTGGATAGAAAAACTGACATAAAAAAAGTATATCTTTCTTCATCCTGATTTCCCTTCTATGCTGCTGTTGTCTTTCCTTCTTCTATACCTTCTGTGCTTTCTTTCATGAATAGAATCTTTACAGTATAGAAAATTACTTTTAAATCTAGATATAATGAATAGTTATTTATATACATTAAATCTAACTTTAGTTTATCTTTTGGTGTTGTATTGTATTTACCAAATACCTGAGCATAACCAGTTAAACCTGCTTTTACTTTTAATCTATATTTAAATTCAGGTAACTCTTCATAATATTGCTCGGCAATTTCTGGTCTTTCTGGTCTAGGTCCAACAATAGACATATCACCTTTTAAGATATTGAATAATTGTGGCAATTCATCAAAGCGGATAGCACGAATGATCTTTCCAACTTTTGTGATACGATCATCATTTTCTCCACTCGATAATCTAGCACCTGAATTCTTCTCCGCATCTACGATCATGCTTCTAAACTTGTAAACATAGAATTTTTTCCCATCTTTTGTTAAACGTTTTTGTTTATACAAAGCAGGCCCACCATCATACAATTTAATTGCTAATGCTGTTACCAGCATAAATGGAGAAGCTATAATCGTTGCTATCCCTGTTAAGATTAAATCTACAGCTCTTTTTACAATCGCTTGTTCAATTGTTAATGGATACTTCTTTGTTACATACAAAGGTGTATCAATGATATGCAAAGCCTTAGCTCCATTTCGAATAATTTCAGCAATCTTAGGAACCATAAACATTACTTTTCCATTTTCAAAACAATAATTTGTAATGATATTTCTTAAGTCTTGATCTAAATCATCAATCATTATTGTTCCATATTCTTTACAACGATCTAAAATCTTTTCTACGCCGCTATCTGAGTAAATAATTTCTTTAATAAAGAAACGATTCTTTCTATTATCTAATTTTTTATGCAAAGTCTCTGCAGATTTCTTATCTGAAGAAATCAATAAAATACGATGACTGCCATAAATCTTCATCTGAATTGAATTACAAACAATTGTCCAAAGACCACTACATACTAACTGTCCAACAAACAACAATACAAAATATAAACCCCAGTCAATACACTGCAATAAGACAACTAAAAATAATCCAAAAATAACATTTGTAATCAACAAAGATAGAGCATTGGAATACATGATTTCAACAATTCGATATACCCCTATCTTATTTCCATAATAAATGATAAAAAATACATACAAACAAAAACAATACGCTAATGATAGTATCCATATATGACTATTTTCGATTCCAACATTATTAATATTCATTAAAAAGAACACAAACAGAATAGTCATTAATATTGGATAAACTGCAACTAATACACGATAAAATAATTTCTTCAACATTCCCTTTCACCCATAAAAAAAGGCATAGTTCTCCCCACCCATACAAAATGGGCATTTGAACTATAACCAAGATAAACTTATTCATGCGGTAAACCAGCTACAAACAAGTAATCTATTCTTTCCTTTCCAATGAAACTCCTGCGATCCATCTCTGATTTAGAAAGAATAAATCCAAACTTGCTAGTCGGTTTCTCTTATCATACTTTACAATATAAGACTCTAACCCTTTCAAAGTACCATGATCAATAACAATCTTATTATTCTCCAAATGTCCATAAGACATTGGTAAAACATGATATTCATTTAATAATACAGTCAATATTTGAATCTCCTCTTTCTGCAATGCAGAAACATGATCATATTGTAGCTGTTTGATAAAACCTTTTTTTATTTCTTGTTTTCTTAACCATTCGTTAAATTCCAACTGATCAAAATCTGTTTTTACAAAAACATAACCTGGGAATAACGACTTTAGTTCATTCGTTTTTCGATCCTTACGATAATATTCAAACTTAGCACTAAATGCATGAATACCCTCGCTTCGATTCAAAAAAGCACAAAGTTTATCCTCGTACAAGGTTTGTACAAACAACACATACCAGTTCATAATTTAATACCTAACTTTCTTCATAAAAAATGGTGAACATTTGTACAATATCGATACAGCACACCATAAAACAAAATCTAAGAAATATAAGAAATATATTTCTCAAAGGTACAATAAGAACTCATAATCCTGGCTTTTCTTTTTTTGGGTCGAAAAAATGACCCCCTGGACAGGTCCGGAAGAGAGCCGAATTACTTACTCATAATAGCACAATCAATTAAACTTTTAAAGTTCTGAAACCGTTATCATGAAAAAATGATTCCCTTTTATTTCCATAAAGCCATTCTATTATTAACTCATAGTTTGAAACAGACCAATTTGGCTAATTATTTCATTTAACAATTTAACTCTTCGTTTCTCCTTAACATATATTTCCTATTTCGTTTATATACTTATGAGTATTATATTTTAAAGTATATTGTTTACCGTGATTGTGAATTTTCTTATATATACTGTTATCAGACTTTAATTAAGAAAAAGCTTTCAAGAAGTATCGTACTACCAATTATATAAACAACATATCATTCTTTGACTAAAGCTTCAATAAGCACAGTTACCCATATTAGCTAGATGAAAAAGTAATTCGCTTATGTTTCTCAAATCATACTCTGAAACTTAAACAACAGGTTCAATGACAATATCTTTTAACAATGCTAGAGTAATAGATATAAGATAGGAGACAATAATATGTCAAAAGAAGTTGTAATCTTTAAGAATGGAGAATTGGAATTAGAGGTCAATATAACGCCTGAAAAAGAGACCGTATGGCTTACTCAAGATCAAATGTCATCATTGTTTGATACAGCTAGATCTTCTATTGCTTATCACATCAATAATATTTTTAAGGAAGGTGAATTGGTTAAAGAGACTTCTGTCGAAATTTTCGACAGAAGTCAAGGAAAAGCATCACGTCCACCAATGTACTATAATCTTGATGTAATTATCTCTGTTGGATATCGTGTGAAATCTCAAAGAGGCGTTGCCTTTAGAAAATGGGCTACCTCTATCTTAAAAGACTATATGATTAGAGGATATGCCGTAAATCAGAAAAGACTAGATGCCTTGCATAAAACTGTTGAAATTTAGACTAGAATACTTGCATCAACCTTAGAATCAGATGAAAAAGAAGTTTTAAACGTTATTGAAACTTATGCCAACGCTTTATCTTTACTAGATGATTATGACCATGGTTTACTTTCTAAACCAGAAGAAACAGATTCTATTTATCGTTTAAGTTACAAAGAGTGTCGAGAGTTAATTGATAAAATGAAATTTGATTCTGATGTTTTTGGTGTAGCAAAAGAAGAAGGTAAACTTAATGGAATCTTAGCTGCCGTTTATCAAAATGTATTTGGTAAAGAATTATATCCAAGTATCGAAGAAAAGGCATCCAATCTTCTTTACTTTTTAATCAAAGATCATCCATTTGCCGACGGTTGCAAACGAATTGGTGCAACCATTTTTCTTGAGTTCTTAAATAAGAATACTCATCTTATTATAGATGGAACTCCAATTATCTCTAATAGCGCTCTAGTCGCAATTACTTTGATGATTGCTGAATCTAGACCGGAAGAAAAAGAAACGATGGTCAGCTTAGTCATGAATTTCTTATCGAGATAATCCATTTAATTATTTGGAAATAATTTTTACTCTTTAGGTGGATCCAGAAATATTGGTAATATCTCATTAGTTTGTCCTACTGTCTATTGCGAAACTGATACCGGTGCCAGCCCAAAAGTTTATGCTCACAATCAAGATTTCCTGCCATATATTCATGGAGAAAACGCTCGATACTCTTTACATACAGCTACAAAAACTATGGTAATGACAGCATTTGATATCTTTAATGATCCAGAAATCGTTAAATAAAGCAACAAGGTTATCTATCCAAAATGGATAGATAACCTTTTACTTTGATTCAATACTTTTTAGCGATTATATATTTTTATTCATCACGTTTTTTTAATGTCTTTAACACAGCCATTCCTAATGCAGAAAGGCCTGTCATTCCAGCAAACAATCCTGTTGATAAACCAACGGCTGTATTTACTTTTTCTTTATCTTTCTTATCTTTATCCTTATTTGCTTCTTCAGCCTTGGCCTTAACAGTAACTTTGATTGTCTTTGTTGTTGTAGCTCCCTGTGTATCTGTAACTGTGTATGTTACCTGATATTCTCCAGCCTTACGAGTATCTACATTGCTCTTGATCGTCATAAGATTTGTGATATCGCCATCTTCTTTATCAATAGCAGTTACATCTTTTCTTGGATCAAACTTATCACCTACTGTAATAGTTTTGTCTGTAGCATTAATTACCGGAGCTTCATTTTTAACTTCTAATCCACTAACTGTAAATGTAACATCTCCTTCATTTCCCATCCAGTCTACACAGTGTAAAGTATACGTTCCATTTTGTGTATATTCTTTTTGATATACATATCTTCCATCTTTATAGTGGTATACCCAAGTTTCTGTGTTTACTTCACCATCTACGTCTGATTCTGGTGTCTGTAACAATTCAGCACTGTCCAGACTTACGATTACCGTGTTGTGGTCTGTTTTTTCTGTACTGACTTTAATATCCAGTTCCGTGGATGGAACAGCTTCTAGTTTTAAGAATGCTACTATTAGATCCTCTGATAATTTATCTAAATCGGCTTGTGTTAGTGAACCATCACTTCGTGCATTTTTAGCTTGTGTGTATAGAGGTTCAAATCTAGCCCAGGATTCTTTAGTATATGCCGATTCATCTTTTAATGTTCTTTCAACATTTGAAAGCGCATTATCTAAACCTTTAAAGTTTAAAGCTTCCAATCCTTCTACAGTAAATGTAATAGTCTCTGTATTTCCAAATACATCTGTACAAGACACATTATATGTACCATTTTGTGTATATTCTTTTTGGTAAACATATCGCCAGTTAGAGAAATGATATACCCATGTTTTCTCATTGATATCTCCACCATATGTTCCAGTAGGTTCCTGTAATAAATCATAACTATCTAAATTTACGATCATAGTATTATGATCCGTTTTTTCCATAGTTACAATAATATCTAAATCTGTTTCAGCCCCTGGATCTATACGTAATATCATAAATGCACCTATTAAATCCATAGCCAATTGATCAACATCTTCCTGTGTTAATGAAGCATCACTTTTAGCCCCTAATGCCTTGTCATAAACAGGTTTAAACTGAGCCCAAGAATCCTTAGTATACATAGATTCATCTCGCAACCCATCTTGAACTGTTTTTAAAGCACTATCCAGCTTACTATAATCAATAGTTGCATAAGTGATAACTTCATCCGTTGATGGTTGAATGGATTCTGCAGGTTCTCCTTCTACAACATCTGCATCTCCAGTTGTCGGTTGTTCAATAACCTCACTTGTTTCTGTTGACTCCTCAACAGTTGCCAGTTCTTCAGGCGGTGTTTCAAGTTCTTCTGCATGAATGTTTGTTGCTAACATTGAACATGCAATACTTGAAGCCATGACCGTACTTAAAACTGCTTTTCCAGTCACGATTACTCTTTTGTTCATTTTGTGTCTCCTCCTTTAAAAAACGTCAAAATTGTAAGCGTTTTCTATACTCTCATGGTATCACAACAAAACATCTTAAAAAAGAGAAAATAATATATTTTTAAATGAATATTTCTAACTTTAATTTTTATTGTATCAACTTTTTATAACAAAATAACTACAGTAAAAATAATTCATCTAGTGTATTCATCTTAATAACTTCTACCTTATCTATATCAATGATTCTTTATGCCAAATCTGTTTGTTCCATTAAATTAATAAAATAATGATTATTTTGAATACTGGATAAATTGATGTTTTATCATTTTATTTTAACTAGGACAAGAAAATCGAAAAATTACTTTAGAGTGAATTTTGTTTTAATTACACATTTTTCTGAGTTTTTTAGATTTATAAATCACTTTTTAATATTTTTTTAATTATTAATTCCATGTAAGTTCCTACACTTTATCACACAAGCTTTTATTATTCATTCATAAAATAATAAAACTTTTCAAAAGTCTTACAAGATGCTTTGATTGCTAAATTGCGTTCTTTGTAAACCTAGAAATCATTTATAAGCGTCATTGGCATGACACAATTCTATAGAAAAAATGAGCATTACACTTGTTGATTTAAGTGTGATGCTCATTTTCTTATAAATCATTTAGAAAGAATTCAAATCTTAAAATTCATTAGTATAAGAGAATACAAACTGATCCCCATCGTTGATTTCTAAATTTTGTACTGCCGGACACATTCCTTCTTCCTTACATGTTGCATTGTTTTCGCTGGAAAACAACCACCATGGTCCTTTATCAAAATTCTGTTTTAACCCTAACATAGAATCAATATATGCTCCATAACTACCCTCTTCAAATACAATTTCTAATTCGTCACATTCAGATAAGAAATCATACAAGTTTTCAATATCTCCTTCTTTTGTCAAAGTTTCATTAAACAATTCTTTATCATTTACTTCATCTTTTACGACAATATCTAAAGAAACTTCTTTTACGGAAGAATCTGTATCACTCTGCGAAGCACAACCTGTTAAAATCATTCCTGCACATAAACCCATTAATAAAATATTCTTTTTCATCTCAATATCTCCTCTGTAATTTTTCTAAAAATCCAACTAATTTATTTCCAATCAAGGCATATTCAACACCACTGATAATTCCCTGTGGAATTGAAACCTGTAACCCCAATATTAAATATAAAACAGTAACCTGCTTTGAGAACAATAAGAATGGCAACTGTAAGATCTGTCCTGTTAAAAAGGAAAAGAAACCACATAACAAGATTGGATATATCTTTCTTTTTGCTAATCTCTCTTTATTTAGACCTATGATCAAACTATAACTTGGATACACCAGAACATACATGGCATTCCAAGGGTTTACTCCTTTAATAAACATATTGACCACAGTAAAGATCAAAGATCCAATCACAGCCTGTTTGGTTGAAAAGCTCATCGCAATCACAAAAGTACATAAAGTGATTACCTCCAGATACATCACAAATGAAAGTGAAGTAAAGGCAACAAACTGAATCGCACCTAAGATTGCACACAAGACCATGTCACGTGTTGTCATGAAGCAACCTCGTATGACTTAGATACAAACACCTTTTCTTCAAATCCCTCTTGTTCATTTTCATATAAAGCCATATAAAAGAACAAATTTGCAAATAGATTAAACAAATCATAGATCTTTTTATCCACTTGTTTTTCTTTTTCAATCTTCACGATCCAGCGAACGATATTTTTACATTCACTTCTTAATACATGAAGGTAGCTTGCGCCTATACAGCCAACTGGAAGATAGAACTCTTTAAATGGTCTTTCATACTTTTGATAAATCTGTTCTATTTTTTGAAATATTTTGTCATCAATGGCATTTTTACCACGAATCGATCCATTGGCATGATAAATCGTTTCACATAAAAATAAGAGTTCCTCTTGATCGATATGCTTGATATAGTGCATAGACAACCCTAGAAAACTTGCCAATCGATCAGTCATGATTTCATAATCACATTGATTTGATCCTTCTTTTAGAAAACTATATGCACAATAATCCACTTTCATCACTTGTTATAAAGTGACCTCTGTCAAGTAAAAAACGATCACAATTAAAATATTCAATTGTAGATCAATGACATACAGGAGCTATCTAAACAAATCATCGACAGTTAACCACTCTGTTATTCGTGGATTGGTTACCTCAGGCTAATGGTCCGTCGAATTTAGTTTTATAATCTCCTGGCGTGGATCAATAGTAAATTTATGCAGTTACCCTCGCGGCTTGATAATTACACGACTATTGCCAAAAGAGGTGAATCGTAAATAACTAGACCTGCTGTTATTTAGCTCCTATATATCATTGATCCTTTTGTTTGTTACTCGATGAAGTCCTTTATAACTCCTCCTTTCCTTCTTTTCTTTTTTGAAAGATATTAATAGATATTGCCGGTCTCCATACCCCATATAAAACAAGCGAGTTCCCTGGCAACGGCTACGATCGCTTTATTGTGTGGCATGCTCCTTCGAATCAATCTGTCATATCTTTTCTTTAATCTTTCTGCGGCTTTATCTGCATAGGCTATGACTTCAACGCTTTGTCCTTTTTGTCTTGCTTTTAATCGTTTTGACTTTGGTGCATATATGCTTCCTTTCACTATGGCCTGTGCACATTCCACAAGCGTGGTCCTAAGTGTAGAGTTGCCCTGTTTCGTAATGGAAGTCGTATTGCGCTTGTCACCACTTGACTGTTCACCACATGTAAGTCCTGTAAAAGAAGCATATGCTTTTGCATTTGGAAAACGATTAAAATCCGATGTTTCTACTTGAATGGTCATTGCGCTTAAAGTATCCACACCTTTAAAACATCTAAGCTTGGATATCTTTTCTTCATATCTTTCTGTATGGGATAACTCATTGATTCTGGATGTAAATCTTTCAATCTTATCGACAAGTAAATCATATTGTGCCAGATACTCACTCAATATCTCTTTTTCGATAAAATCCATCTCTAGATTTCTTAGCCACTTGATATGACCAATCGTCCATTTTGATTTTCCTTCATAGTTGTAGCCAAGTCTTAAGACATACGCTAAGATTTGTTGTTTTACCTTCTTTAACTCTTTTTTAAAGTTGTTCGTCATTCTTATATACTCTTTCACTTTCAGATCTTCATCATCCGGAATATGCACTGGCCTGTATGTGCCATTCGCTAAATTACTTGCTATATTTTTGGCATCCATCTTATCTGTTTTAACGACTTTATTCTTTGATGAATGATGCACGGTCGTAGGTGCCAATATATCACAATCGATTCCAATTGTTTTTAGACTTTTATCTAAAGAAAAGCCTAAACAACCTGCTTCATAGCCGCATTTTATTGACACGTCATCTTTCACATCTTTTTGAATGTCTAAGACATATTTTTTTGATTAATTTTGCATCGGCTGTACATCTCACTTCTCTTGAAATCTCACCGCTTTCTTTATCATAACAGCATAAACTGTATGAATTCTTATGGACATCCATCCCTACAAATAATATACTTTTCATGTGACCTCCTATTGTCGTTATGGTATCGACTTAATTGTATTTTCATTTCAATTATGAATCGTAATCCACGAATTGACAATTAGGAGGTCACTTTATATTATCTCTAGTTAAAGTATATGAAAAAAACATTCATTGAGTAATGATAAGAATTGTCATAATACTTCCCAAAATTGCTCTTATATAACAAAAAAATTATATACAGGATATTTTTTCTTTTCAATTCATCTTGTATTAGAAACAAAAATAGAAGAAGCTATCCTAAACCATTTAAATAGTTTTGACAAACAGCTTCTTCTACTTCATAAATGCATATAGCTAGCTAATTATTAATCTTTTTTCTTTAATATCATTTTAATTAAATTATGAATAGATAGCATAAAATATCTTGTGTAAATTCGTTTTTCTGGAAATGTAGAAAAAAAG
>OJAI01000896.1_pt1 | contig 18657 bp, 9 predicted proteins | sample 1588891 | NCBI WGS metagenome assembly OJAI01 (sample SAMN03283255) | human gut metagenome | biome: human-associated habitat; material: feces | host: Homo sapiens | place: USA | collected 2013 | reverse complement strand
CGGCACGTTGAATGCTCGCTTTAAGGCTCGCATCCAACGCTTGTTCCGAGGCCACAGATAGGAGAATATGGTGTTCTTCGCTTTCTGTCTATGAGCCCAGCAGAATTATTTCCGCCGCTTTGTTGTGGTAATTGCCTGTTGGGTGGAAGATAGAAATTAGCTGAAAACATGGAATGGCAGATAAAATTCAGAATAAGTAGAAGTCTCCATCCCCCCCCCTTCCTCAAATACCACAGCAACGAAATCCCCTTTTTTGTTAAAAATGAACATTGAAATTTTGTAAAAGTAATTTATAATATGCTATAAAAGGTAAAATGAGTACCAAATGTGTATTACAAATATTAGATATTGTGATATTTTCGAAAGAAAGTAAAAAGAAGATTACAAGATTATGATGAATGAGGAGCTTATTGTTATGGAACACATGCAGATTAGAATGGCAACGATGGAAGATTTAGATGAGATTGCTTTTGTGGAGTCAGAATGTTTTCCTTTTGAGGAGGCGGCGACAAAAGAAAAATTTGCAGAGAGAATTAAGGAATATGGAACCCATTTCTGGCTGATGTGTGAGGAAGAGAAAGTAATTGCGTTTGTAGATGGAATGGTAACGGATGAAAAAAATCTGACAGATGAAATGTATGAGAAGGCTTGCCTTCATGATGAAAAGGGAGCGTGGCAGATGATTTTCGGAGTAAATACATTGCCGAAATATCGAAGACAGGGCTATGCGGAAAAGCTGCTTCGCTACGCAATCAATGATGCAAGAGCACAGGACAGGGAAGGCCTGGTCCTGACCTGTAAGGATAAATTAGTTCATTATTATGAGAAATTTGGTTTTCAGAATGAAGGTGTTTCAGAATCAGTACATGGTGGAGCTATGTGGTATCAGATGCGACTGACATTTTAATATTAATGAGCTGAGAGGGTTTGAAAAATCATTCTTGCAATCTGCACGTTCTAATTTGCAGAAAGTATTTCAAACACGCTCTGGCATACTGAAGGTTTTCGCACCATTTTCACTGGACAAATACTATAGAATGCTTATAATAAATAGTAAGAAATGATTTTGAATAATTCTGGAATTGTACACTGCGCGACACGAACCAGAGGAAGAGAGGAAACCGCTATGAATATGCAGGAATTGTTAACATATGTAGAAGAACTGACATTTAAAACATCTATGTTTGGTTATGATAAAGATGAAGTTGATATTCAGTTAGATAAAATTTGTGATGAAGCAGAAGCTATCATTTTAGCGAAAGAAAAAGAGATAGAAGAACTGAAAAAAGAGAGCAAGACAGCTCTTGGTATTGCGGCAGCAGCTACAGGAAAGACGATGGAAGAACTGGAAAAAGATACACAGGAAGACATCGTTGAGACAGAAGAAGAGGAGCAAACTGTAACATTAGATGAGGCAGAAGAAACAGTACAGGAAACCGTATCTAATGAAGTACCAATATCAACAGTAGCTGTAGCAGATGCAGATGAAGCACAGGATGAGATAGAGACTGTAAGGGCACAGTTAGTAGCAGCACAGAAGAAAGTAGCTGCCTTAGAGGCAGAAATCGCAGCAGAAAAAGAAAAAACAGAGAAAGCGATAGCGCGTGCCGAAGAAGCGGAGAAGTCTGCCGAGAATAATAAAGCACCAGAGACAACAGACCAGGCTTATGAGCGTTACATGAAGAATGCAGATTTACTTTGCAAGCAGCTGTCAGATTTAGAAGGAAGACAGAATGCAATTCTAGATGAAGCCAGAGAACAGGCAGAAAGAGAAAGAGAAAAGGCAAGACAGGACGCAGCCGATATTATCGGAGAAGCAAGAAAAACAGCCGAAAGACTCTTAAAAGATGCGCAGGAGAATAAGGAAAACGCCATTGAAGAAGCGAAGAAAATTCATGAGGACAGCCTTCGTAAAGTGGAAGAAGAGAAGAAGCAGTGCGATGAATTATCAGCACAGAAAGCTGCTATGGTTAATTCCTTAAAGAAATTGACAGAAGATACAGCACGTCTGATGGAAAAGATGCAGGGATAGCTATTTAATTTATGAGATAGGACAGACGCCCTTAAAGAGAGACGACATCCTATATTTGTGACTCTGTCACTGTGGGTTGAATGTTTGCGGGAACGCTCGCATTCAATCCCCGTTTTAAGGGTACAAATATAGGATGCCGTCTCTTTTTAAGGGCGTCTGTTATACTAAATGAATTAAATTATCAATTTCATATTTGCTAAAAGGCATGAAATTAGGTATTATACATTATGTAACTTTATAATAACAAAAGTATACAAAATACAGGGACACACTCTAAAGATGAAGGGAGATTTGCTATGAAACGTGCGGGGAAAGTGTTTTTAGCATTGGCTCTTGTGTTGGCTATGCTTTGGACCTCAACAGGAACATCGAATGTTCCTGGGGTATTGGCAGAGAATGTTGCATCTATGCAATCTGCGAAGGATAACAAAGAGGCAGTAAAGGCTACCACAGAAGAGACAACGATGGAAACAAAAGAAAAAAGTACGACAGCTTCGAAAGCGGAGCAGGAGACGACTGCTAAAAAGGAAGAGACGACAACGCAGGAAGCTGCGACAGAAGCTGAAACGAAGAAAGAAGAAGCGGCTACTCGGGAAAAGAAAGCAGAATCTACAACGGCTGCGAAGAAAAAGACAGCAAAGAGTAAAATCGCTACGCAGGATGCCGCTGAGGCAGCAACGAAAGGGTCGGACAGTAACAGTTCGAATCAGAATATTGCCAGGGCAGCTAAAATTGATATAGCAAAATGTATAACAGCTGTAGATATGAGTGTTACCATTAACGGTAAGAAGACAGCGTTAGATGATCTGCCTGCAGGTACACTGGTTCCAAGAGGAGCGCCGGTCAGCATAACCGTAAAGTATGACAATGTAGATCATGCGCTTGAGAATCTCAGCGAGGGAACGGTTTTACATTATCAGCTTCCAGAACAGATTGAAATTGTTGCTGCTCAGCAGGGAGATTTAACCGAAGAAGGTAAAGTAGTTGGTAAGTTCACGATCAGTAAAAAAGGTTTGGTTGAGATTACATTTACAGAAGGCTATCTTACAGACTGTGGTGGAAAAATAGAACAAGGAAGTTTCTGGCTTAACGGAAACTTTAATAAGGAATTTGGTGGTAAAGGGCAAGAAACCATTATTTTTGGACCAGTAAAGAAGACCATTCATTTTGATCCAAAACTGGAAGAAGATAAAACAAATTTGAATGTTACAAAGGAAATTACCGAATTTGATGCGAAGACACAAAAGCTCACTTATACAATTACAGTAACAGCGCCTGCTGATAATACACAGACAGTAAAAGATGTAAAGGTAACGGATGTGTTTGCAGACAATTCTTTGAAGATGCTGGAGAATTTATATAAGGATATAAAGGCGGGTAAAGGAACATTTGATGCAAAGACAGGTATCTGGACAATCGGGGATATGAAAAAGGGAGAGGTACAGACTCTTACCTATTCTGTTAAGGTAAAGAATAGCTGGGATGATACTATTACAGATAAGACCATATCCAATACAGCTACAGTAACTGCCGGAACAGAGAAGAAGGCAGAAGTTACTTCGAATAAAGTCTTTAACAATAACCTGAATATTACAAAGTCCACAGTTGATGGAACATATGGTACTTCAAAAGGGATTCATGTTGACGCGACAGGAACGTGGATAAAATACACGATTACTGTAAATGCATCAAATGTAAATCAGGATGATGCAAGCGGAGTTAAGGTAACTGATGTTTTCAGTGATGATAAAGAGGATATAGAACAATATTATGCAATAGAAGGTGCAACACAGACAAATAGCACGGAACCGGGTGCTGGAGAAATCTATATTGATAATAACAAGAAAGATTTCATCTGGAATATTGGAACAATGAAGCCGGGCGAGACAAAGACGCTTACCTATTGTGTGAAATTAAAAGACTCCGTATGGGAGAATAGTGGAAATACCAGTGATACAGTTAAGAAGAAGTTTACAAATAAAGCGACCCTTACTGCAACAGGTATGGAAGAAGATAAGTCTGCGACAACAACAGTAAACCTTAAAAAGAAATGGATTTCTAAAAAGGGAGAATGGGATGCCGCAACAGGTAAAATGAAGTTTACAGTTCAGGCAAATAAAGGAGACAATAACTCTCCAGTACTCGACAGAAACTTTACTTTCACAGATAAAATGACCGGTGATTATGCGTACACAGGGAATTTAGTAATTGAAGCAAAAAATGCAAGTGGTAAGACACAGTGGACAGACATTATTTCATTGGACGATTCAGACAAGCAGACACTAGAACATGGAACTTTTACATGGAATACAGATGGTGGATGGACATACAAAGCAGCGCAGGCTGGAGAATTTGTATATTATCTTACTTACTATGCAAAGCCAACAGCTAACGGTCATAACCATATAAGCAATACTGCTTCTATTGGCATTAATGGCAGCTCCTATGAGCACAAGACAAACTGGAGCGGAACCGGTTCAGAAGAAATTGCTTTAACAAAAGAGTATGTATCTGGCGTTACTGCAGGAAAAATGAAGTGGAAAACAACGATTCCGGTACATGTTGTGGAAGGTTCTGCTTATGTGGATACAATTTCCTCTCCAAAGAATCATAAATTTGTATCTGAAGATAAATTAAGAGAAGGATTAGATATTTATTTTGGACAGAAAAGCAATAAGTTAAAAGAGGGTAAAGATTATACACTTACTTATAATGATGCTTACAAATTTACTATCACCTTCCTGCATGAAATTGATGCAGACAATACAAATAGAATTGTTATTACCTACTATACAGAGAATACAGTAGCAAGAGATGATGCCAAGTATAAAGATGGAGATAAATTTACCTATACTAATGCAGGTGAGTTAACAATCCGGAAGGGGCAGGAACTATCAGTCAGCGATAGTACGGTATGGTATAAACACTCATCCATCAGCAAGGAAGCCGGCGATTATGACAAGACAAATCATACAATTCGCTGGTTTATCACACTGAACAAAGACGGCACACTTGGTACGCTTGATGGTGAAAACAGTGTTGCAGTAATTACGGATACTTTACCAGAAGGCCTCAAGTATGTAACAAAAGGAAATACACAAAATATACAGATTACTGAACGGGGTAAACAGGCAGCAAAAGCAGCGATAGACAGCAACAGTATTAAATATGATGAAGTTTCCCGTAAGTTGACATTTAATGTTACTGGTTTAAAATCTGATAGCAAAAACAGTAACGAAGGCTATGTAAAAATAGCGATTGATACTCTTGTTGATGATGAATATATTGGTCTTTATACAGAAAAGACTTATGAGAATAAGGCAAAAGTAGAATATGATGGTAACAGCAGTACGGAAGCTACTGCAAACAAGACCATAAAGAATACTACTCTTAAGAAAGATTCAGAATATATAAATGGTTCTACCGCAACTTATACATTAACAGTGAATCCAAATGGAGAGAATCTTTTAAAAGATAAAGACACAATTACTGTTGTGGATCAGATGCCGAAGATTATGACTCTGCTTTCAGATAGTATCACTGTGAATGGAGAATCTCTGGCACAGTCTGGATGTACATTTACAATGGGAACTGGAGATGTAAATAATAACGAATACAAATTTACAGTTCCAGATGATGAAAAGGTTGTAATCAAGTATAAGGTTACGATAAATGCTGCAGAAGATACCGCAGTTACTTTATCCAATACTGCATGGTATGAGGGAGTTGAGAACACGGCAATTAATAACTCAAAGGAAATAATTGTTTTAAGTGCCGGAGCAGAAATTACTGGTTCAAGAAGTTTTTCTATTTTAAAAGTGGACAGTCAGACACAGGCACTGATTGAAGGTGCAAAGTTTAAACTGGAAAAGGCGAAAGTCGAGAATGGAGAAATTACTGGTTTTGAGACAGTGATGAATGAGGGAAAAGAGACACAAACGACCGGTGAGAATGGAAAAATTAAATTCATTGGTTTGAAAAAAGATGGTTTATATCGTTTTACAGAAGTCAGTGCAGCACCTGGATATAAGAATTCCGGTAAAACAATTTATGTTGCATTTACAAAAGCAATGCAGGATTTTGGTGCTAAAGCAGGATATACGGTAACAGGAATTGCAGGTGGTGCGACCATACAGGTAGAAAACATGCCAGCTGGCAGTCTCACCATCGAGAAAAAAGTAATCGGTAACAACATTCCAGAAGAAACCTATGAAATGTCAGTAACTGCCGCTGAAGGTAACACAGATACTGATCTCACAAAAGCAGCAGTAACAGACACAACCGATAACAATGCAGCAATTACGCCAGCTATTTCAACAAAAGATGGACAGAGTACATTGACCTTTAGTTTAAAAGCCGGACATAAAGCAAAAGTAAGCGGACTTCCAGTTGGAACTTACAATGTGACAGAGAATGCTGCAAGCCGGTCAGAAACAGATAAAACAGCTTATACGGCAAGTTATTCTGTAGATGGTAATTCTGTCTCAAATGTGAAAGTTAAAGTGGCACAGGATGCAGATTCTAATGCAGTTCCAAATGTGACAGTAACTAACACATATAAAACAGAACTGAAAGTCCTTAAGAAAGATATCGGAACAGATGCACCTCTTTCAGGAGCGCAGCTTGCAATTTACAATAACTCTGATGTAACTTTTGACAGCGAAGGCAAAGCCACAGTAAAAGCTGGCGCAACAGCCGTAGCATCCTGGACCAGTGGAACAGATGCAAAAGACCTTACCGGAAAGGTAGTGACAGATGGAAACTATGTTTTAGTTGAGACAGCCGTACCGACGAGCGATTATGTTCAGGCGGCAGCCATTCCATTTAAAGTGGATGCAGAAGGCCAGATTCAGGTTGCAGATGCTTACGCAAATAACTATAATGACAGCACCCATACCATCACATTAAATAACCAGAAAAAGACAGGAAGCCTTACTGTCAAGAAGATTATCGAAGACGGTGAAGCAGACACAGCATTTGACTTTACAGTTACATTTACAAACTTTAATAATGGCAAAGGTGGTGATGTCACTGTCACAAGAAAAGGTAAAGAGGGAAAAGACCAGCCTGAAACAAAAACAGTTAAGCCAGATGCAGATGGAAGTCTTAAATTAGAGTTGAAAGCGTTAACAAATAATGAGGCAGTTAAGATTTCTGGAATTCCATACGGTACATCTTACACAGTAACAGAGACACAGCAGGAAGGCTATCTCGAGACAGCAAACAGCAATCTTACCGGTATCATTGGAGATAACGGAACAGCGGCGAATGGTGTAGAGCGAGCAACAGATGCAGAAGCTTCTATCACTAACACAAGACTGACCGGATTCACTGTTAAGAAGTTAGCAGAGTACGGACAGTACACACCAGATGCAGAAACAAAGGATAACAAGCAGTTCAAGTTCAAAGTAACTTTAACAAGAAATGATGCAGTTTATACACGCAAGTTCACAATCAAGTACAGCGATAAAGAGCAGAGTGAAGAAGTTAGAGCAACGAATGGTGTATATGAATTCACATTAAAGGATACACAGAGTGCAGCATTCAGCGATCTTCCTTCTGGTACAAAGTACACAGTAGAGGAAGTAGCAGATTCTGACTATGATGCTTCCGTAAAAGTAAATAATACGGTTCAGAATGCAGACAGTAACAACAATGCAGATAACAATAAAAATGTTGCAGCTACAGCAGAAGGAACCATTGATAAAACAGGGGATACCGTAGAATTTACCAACGCAAGAAAGCTCGGCGCTTTCTCCTTTACAAAGACTGTAAAAGGGAATATGCAGGATAAGACCAAAGAAGACAAGAGTGAGAATACTGCAGGAACAACTGTTCAGATTACTGATGGCAAGCTCAGCTTGACTGACGGTCAGACCGCAACGATCGCAAACATCCCAGCTGGCGTATCCTACAGCATTAAAGAAACAACCGGTGACCGCTACGTAACTCTTATCAATGACAAGATTACGGCTGAGACAACAGGCACAGTAGAAGAAGGGAAAACAACCGAAACACAATTTGTCAATCAGGTAATTCACCTCAACATCACAAAGACAGATCTGACGGGTGAAAGAGAAGTTACCGGTGCAGCAATGACGCTTTATAAAGCAGAAGATGTCAACGAAGACGGCACAGTAAAAGACGGTGCCGAAGCACTTGACAGCTGGGTATCCGGCAAGGAAAGCTTCCATGACTTTGGACCAGCTATAAAGGCAGGCGAGTCCTATGTTCTTGTCGAGACCGTAGCACCAGATGGCTATACTTACGCAGAAAATATTTCATTTACTGTGAATGCAGATGGAACAATTAAGACAGATGCTGAGAAGACAACGGATAAAGAAACAGGCGAAGATGTTTATCTTGTAAAAGATGATGTAACAAAAGTATCTATTAAGAAAATGGATATTATAGGCAATAACGAAGTTGCCGGTGCCAGACTTCTTTTAAAAGATAAAGAAGGAAATGTAATCGAAAGCTGGATGTCTGCGACAGAAGCCCATGTATTTGAGCAGAAACTCATTGCGGGAGAAACGTATACACTTGCAGAGGTTACTGCGCCAAGCGGTTATGAAGTTGCAGCAGATATTACATTTACTGTAAATAAAGACGGAACGATTTCTATTGATGGTAAAGCAGTGGATGGCAACGAAATTATCATGAAAGATGATACAACACCAGTTGGTGAAGAGGGTAAACTTGTTGTAAGTAAGCTGGTTACATTCCAAGGCAAAAATCAGGCAGTAAACAGAACTTTTTACGTTGCATTATTTAGCGATGCCGACTGCACACAGAAAGTTTCTAATGTAAAAGAATTGAAATGCGAGGGCGCATGGTCAGCATACACTGTATTTGAACACCTCAAAGACGGAACATACTATGTTGCAGAAACAGATGAGGATGGTAATAAGTTAGAATCTTCCGAAGTTTGCAAGATTGAGGGTAATGGAACAAAATGCGAGATTACTCCAACACAGAAAACAGCATATGCTGTCATTGAAAACCAGCTTCTTATTCCGGAAGATGACTTCTTAAATACCTTACATAATCTTACTGTAACGAAAAATGTTACATTAGACGGAGAACAGATTTCTGAGAAATACAGTGGAACATTTTATGTAAGCCTGTTCACAGACCCTTACTACACAAACCGTACAGGTGATGTGAAAGAATTACAGATTCAGAATGGTAAGAGTACTTCCGTAAGCTTCACAGATTTAGCAGATGGAACCTACTATGTGGCTGAGACAGACAAAGACGGTAATCCGGTAGAGAACACGGACTTTGGCTTTGATGTAAGCTATGATGGAGATATCACTGTTTCCTTCACAGAGCAGAACACCGACAGCACATTAGCAATCACAAACGATATGACCGAGAGAAATCCGGAATATGACAAATATTTAAAAGAAGACGATGGTGATGACACCGATGGAAATGACGGCAAAGAGAAAAAGAAAACAAGCACCAGCAAGAATAACTCTTCTAACAAAACTACCAAAAAAGGTAAAAACTCAAAGACCGGAGATAACTCACATATCCTCTTTTACGCAGCATTAGCAGCCGCAGCCCTTGTAGCAGGAAGTGCAGAAGTATATCGTAGAAGACGCAGAGCAACAGGAAGAAATAAACACGACAGATAGAAAGATTTTGATTTAAATCAGGAGATGAACCCCGAAATAGTTATAGCTATCTCGGGGTTTTCTCCAGTTTCATCAAGAGGGATACATATGTTAAAATTAATAATTTTTGATATGGATGGTTTAATGTTCGCCACAGAACAGGTAAACTACAGAGCATTTACCGAAATAGTAAAGGAAGAGGGATATAATCCAACCTTTGAACAATATATAGGATTTTTAGGAATGAATGCAAAAGACATTCAGAAGAAATACTATGTTTATTATGGAGAAGATGTAGATGCGGAAGGCATTTACAAAAAAGTTGGTAACCGCTCCAAACAGATAATCAGAGAAGAAGGAGTTCCTGAAAAAGAAGGCCTGAGAGAGCTTTTGCAGGTTGTCCGGGAAAAAGGCTTGCAGACAGCCGTAGCGAGCGGCTCAGATACAGATGTTATTAAAGAATACCTGGACAGAACTGGGTTAAACGAATATTTTGATATGGTGCTTTCTTCAAAAGATGTGAAAAGGGGCAAGCCATTCCCAGATGTATTTTTGGAGATTTGCAAAGCATTTGATGTAAAGCCAGAAGAGACACTTGTATTAGAAGATTCCGCAAATGGCGTGCAGGCAGCTCTTGCAGGTAATCTGCCTGTTATAAACATTCCAGATTTGCTTCCAATACCAAAAGAACAGCAGGAAAAATGTGTAGCGGTAGTGGAAAATTTAAAAGAAGTAATTCCGTATATTTAATAACGGTATGAATCGAAAACAAATTGTATCTGTCTGATAAAAATAATAGATAAGCACGAATCATTCTCATTTTGCATATGATAAATCAAACTGGGCGAAAGCAGGAAACCATTATATGAATAAAAAAGGAGACTTTGATTTTGAATGGCTGCCGGGATTTCGAGAGATGATGGCATGTCAAAATGAGGAACAAAATACACAGCAGGAAACTGACTTGGGCAATGAAAATCTTCAAATAGAGGCATTACTTCCTCCAGAGCAGTTACAACAGGAAGAACAGCGATACTGGAAAGACTACGAATATTTTATCCAGATGCTGCCGATGGTCGCAAGAGAGGTGTGGATTGTTGGAGATGCCCTGCTTGATCAATATGAGTACAAGGGAAGTCCGATTTATTCTGAATATCCAGACAAGGTAACTATTTTAAAAATTGCGGATATGGTGTATGATAAGTTAAAGTATCGCGAGGAACAGGAGATGATACAGGCTGATGATGAAGAGATGATAAGAAATCCATACTTTGTAGAAGTCTCTCTCCGGGATGCCATCACTCCATTTCGCACATTGATACAGGTAATATTACATTGGAATATTAATCACAGAAGACAGCGCTATTACCGCAGACAGAAAGTATTTTCAACACAATAATGCAAAAGATTCCTATGTCCGCAAGATGAATATTTTAAGAGATGTTCTGATATTTTCAGTATAATATTCAAGAATGCCCCGGCATTCTTGCTGCGAGATGCGCGTCTCTGCAAGTCTGCCGGGGAGAAATACCGAGTATAGATTGAAAATAAATAGTGGAAAAAGCGCTGGCAGTATAATGTGGTTACTGCTATAATATACATTTATTATCGAAATAAATAACAGGAGAATAAACATGGAGTTTTTACTCACCAAAATCAAAGAAAATTTAAATGAGCAGATGCTTCTTCTCACGATAAGTAATCCAAGAAAAGCAGAAGAAGTGAAAAAGTACAATATTCGCCCGATTCTTGTGAAGGACAAACTTGTTTTTCAGAGTGCGGCGTATACAAAGACGCAGGTTTTTCATAAGAATCTTAGTAAGAGAGAATTATTAGAAGAAGTGGAAAAGATACTTCCCTTATATAAACAGGTACAGCTGCAGACTTCTGGTGCAGAGCTTACTGCACTTATCAATAAAAAGGGAAAGGCAGCAATTAAAGTAAAGAAGCAGAATAATCCGGCTGTGGCAAAGCTGTCATCAGATAAAAGTCATTTGCTTCATAACCGCACAAAGAAATACATTTTACCAGAAGGAGTTGCTGTCCCATTTTTAAAAGATCTTGGAGTTATGACAGCAGAAGGAAAGATTGTGCGGACAAAGTACGATAAGTACCGCCAAATTAACCGCTTTTTAGAGTTTATAGAGGATGTGCTGCCGCATCTTCCAAAGGACAGGGAGATTACAATTCTTGACTTTGGATGCGGAAAGTCCTATCTGACATTTGCTATGTACTACTATCTTAAAGAGTTAAAAGGTTATGATATTCGTATTATCGGTTTGGATTTAAAGAAGGATGTTATAAAAAACTGCAGCCGTCTGGCTGTGAAGTATGGCTATGATAAGCTTAATTTCTATGAAGGTTCCATAGAAGAATTTGAAGGCGTTACACAGGTAGATATGGTAGTAACACTCCACGCCTGTGACACAGCGACGGATTATGCTTTGTATAAGGCATTACGCTGGGGCGCATCTGTTATTTTATCCGTCCCATGCTGCCAGCATGAACTTAATAAGCAGATTTCTGCATCAGAATTTGAGCCAATAACAGATTATGGCATTTTAAAAGAGCGCTTCTGTGCGCTTGCAACAGATGGTATCCGTGCCAAAATTTTAGAAGAACAGGGATACGATACACAGATTTTAGAATTTATTGATATGGAGCATACACCAAAGAACCTTTTAATTCGTGCCTTACATCGGAAAAAGCCGTCCGCAAAGAAGAGAGAAAAGGCTTCAAAAGAGGTAAATGCATTTTGTGAGCAGTTTGGATTTGCTCCAACATTGTGGAAGCTTCTTCAGGAAGAGGGAGGGGTGAATAATGAGTAAAAATGTACAGTTGATAATCCTGCACATAGCAGTTGCCGTATTGTGTTTCATCGGAGCACTGGTCTTTTTTAATAATCGGATGGGCATGGAAAAGGGAAGTGCAGTAGCAGAGCTGGCTAATCCATCCTATCCTGTTCTTGAGATTGGAAATGATACGAGCAGCTATAATCTGATGGCTGGATATAAGGAAGACATTGATCTTTCTTTAGTCCGTAATCAGATTACCCTTACCAATAATAAAAATGCTGTAATTTTAAAGCTTCATGACTACGATTATGACATTACGGCAATTCAGTACACATTATTTGAAAAAACACCGGACAAACCGACAGAAACAGGAACACTGAATCAGCTTACCAAAAATAAAAAGAAAAATATAAAGCTGGGAACGCTGACATTTAAAAATACCTTATCAGAAAATAAAGTATATTATCTAAAAATGGCAGTCAGACTGAATGACAGCACACGAATTTATTTCTACACGAAAGTGCAGAGTGGTTCTGGTTATCATTTAGATGACTACCTTGCATTTGTTTTAAAATTCCATAATAATTTATTTGATAAGGCAACAATGGATGAGAATGCCAACTATCTTGAAACATCTGCAGATACGATAGATGATAATCTCGAATCAGTAAGTATCAACTCTGGAAGAGAAGCCGTTTCCTTTGGAAATATGGAAGTAAAACAGGAAACAAAGCCGCGTATTACTCTTCAGGAAATGAATAACACATACACAGTAATTCGGGTGAATACAATCCTTTCTACAGAAATAAGCGACGGTGTTATTCAGTATTATGACCTGAGTGAGACCTACAAGCTGCGTTATACGGCGGACAGGATGTATCTTCTTGATTATGAGAGAACAATGGATGCTTATTATAATGAATCCATCATTGATTCGGCCAATAACCTTATCAGCCTGGGTATTCAGAATGAAAAGAATATCAGTTACATTTATTCTGATAAAGGGTACAGAGTGTGCTTTGCTGTGGAAGGCCAGCTCTGGTATTATGACTATCAGTCTTCTGATATGTACAAGATATACAGCCTTGCTTCAGAAAATATTTCTGATATAAGAAATGCAACAGGAAACCACGGAATCAAGCTGCTTAGCATGGATGATAAGGGAAATATTTTCTATCTTGTTTATGGATATATTAACCGTGGACGACATGAAGGAATGAATGGAATCCAAGTCATGAAATATGATGCAAAAACAAACTGTAACGAAGAGATTTCTTTCCTTTCCACATCTCTGCCGTATGACAGCATGAAGGAAGATTTAGAGAAGTTCTCCTATTTGAACTCTAAATCCGTATTTTATTGTATACTTGAGGGAGACCTTCATGAAATTGATTTAGAGAAGAAAAAGGATAAAATATTAGAATCCGGTCTTGTGAATGAGAGTCTGACTGCTTCCAAAGATCAGAGCATTATCGCAATTGAAAAAGAGCAAAATCTTTATAAAAATAAGCAGATAGAAATGATAGATCTCGAATCAGGAAAAAAACAGAACTTTACCACAGGTTCTGATAAAAGAATCCGTGCCGTTGGCTTTTTATCCAATGATTTTATTTATGGAGAGGCAAATGCCGTAAATGTTTCAAAGAGCAGTAATGGAACTGTAAGCTTCCCGATTACCAAAATTCACATCGTTGATATTAACGGAAAGACAATCAAAGAATATCAAAAAGCTGGGCGCTATATTATGTCCACACAGATTAAGGGAAGCATCCTTGAAATGACACTCGGAAAAAGAACAGGAGGCAAAATCCAGAAAACAGGAACGAAGGATTATATTCGCTATAAAGAAAAAGAAGAATCTGACGCAGTAACCCTGACTTCCAAATATACAGATACCTACTGGACACAGCTTTATTTAAAATTCCCGAACTATGTATACATTCAGGTAGTTCCAGATCTTCTCTTAACAAAAATTATGGTAAATGAAGATGATGTTACATTGAATCTTTCAAATAGCGGAGAACAGCTGGAGCAGTACTTTGTATATGCTTCCGGTACACAAAAAGCGGTTTATACGAACCTGACCGAAGCCATTGCTCGGGCTTACACAGAGCGAGGCAATGTAATAGACAGCAAAGAAAATGTTCTCTGGAAATGCATTTACGCAGACTATGCCCAGGTAGCCGGAATGGACAATGTTGTCAAAGTACAGTCTGATGCAAAGTCACTCGCAGGCTGTCTGTCTATGATTGCTGCTGTAAATGGAAAAGAAGCAGCCCCAGACAGCATAGATATCGGAAAAGGCAGCATTGAACAATTAATGAAGAAATATAGCGGACACACAGCACGCAACCTTACAGGATGTACCGTAGATGAAATCCTCTACTATGTCAGTCAGGGAAGCCCGGTACTCGCTAAGTTAAACAGTAACCGATACGTTATCGTAATGAGCTACAATGCAACAAAAATAAGATATTTAGACCCTGTCACCGGTAAATCTACAGCCGCATCGAGAACAGATGTGACAAACCGCTTAGAAAAATCAGGAAAGGTATTTTATTCTTATATTGCTGATTAGACAGGGAATGTGATAAATAGACGCAAACAAAGGCTTCTTTCTGTTTTGAATTTACTGATTTCACTGGAGCCAAAGATAGCCCGAAGGGAAGGAAATACTGCCTATTTGTGGCCTGGGAGCAAGTGTTGGATGCGAGCGTGTAAGCGAGCATTCAACACGCCGCGACGAAAGTCACAAATAGGCAGTATTTTCTTCCCTTCGGGCGTCTCTTATACCAGTCACCTCAGAATATAAAGCTTAAAATCAGCAGATGCAAGGGATAGAAAAGATAGAAAAAGTATTTACTTCCCCGGCCCTTTTCTCCATTGTAGCAGTGAAGAAGCAAACTATCCGCAAGGGCAAATATCTGCACTGGAAACGGAGAGACGTATGTTAGTAACGGTAATGCAGCGGGCAAAGTTCCGATGAAGCCTGCTTTGATTGGAAGTTCGGTAGAGCTTCCTCTTTTTTTATAGATTGAATAAAAGAAATAGATGCACAAAATACCGGCAGCCCCGCAGTCGGTCTGAAAAACCTCACTGAGGCAGCAGAAAATAATGAGAATATCAAAGTTTCTATAGAAAGCATTTCGGCGGTATTGTGAGGTATTTTCCATTAAAATCATAGCGGTAAAGCCTAAAAATAAGGTGAATAATACATTTTGCTCTTGAAAGGCGGCTGAAAAGTCAGTAAGTGACAGTTTTTGTAAATGTAGGACGGAATTAAGTGTTGAAGCAGGTAAATAGTGGAATGCCAGGTCATAAGGTATTTCTGATAAAAGTGCAAAAATAAATAGTCTCTGCTGGTATTTTTTTCTGTTTTTTGTGTGGAAAAAGCCTTCTGCCAATATAAAGCAAAACAGGGGGAAAGAGAGCCTTCCAACAGCCCGCAGGAGAAAATATACGTTTTTTGACAGAAAAGCTTTGCCAATTACTCCAATGTGGTCAAGGAACATTGAAAAAAGAGCTATATATTTTAAACGATATCCAGATATTTTTTTTAAGTTCATAATCTCTCCATTTCTTTGTGATATACTTTAATAATAGTCTGATTATAACTGGAAATAAAGCAAAAGAAAAGGGAAGGACAGATATAGTGCAAAAATTTCCGTAGAGTGGGAAAGATAAAGAAAAGATGGTATAATAAACCTGTATAGAACTTATAAGACACGAAACCGCGGAGGTGACTATGAGTAAGAAACATAATGGATTATTATGGCGGGTGCTTAAGATCTGGGCAACCTGCCTGATATTGGCTTTTTGTGTACTTGGAGTAATTGCAGTAAAAAGAGTAGGAGTACCTGTAGTTACAATGTACAGGGAAGCAAGTAAAGACGTAGCAAAAAGCAGTAAAGACACATTTAAAGCAGAGCAGACCTCGCTTGTATATGACGCAGAAGGGAATGAGATAAAGAAGTTAAAGCAGGAAAAGGATGTTTCCTATCTTGATTATGAAGATATTCCAGATGCGGCAAAGCTGGCGATTATTTCGATAGAAGATAAGAATTTTACCACACATCATGGAATTGATGTGGAGGGAGTGGCGCGTGCAGGACTTTCCCTCATTTTAAATAGAGGAAATATCACAATGGGAGGAAGTACGATCACACAGCAGCTTGCGAGAAATATTTTCCTTGGTTATGAGAAGACTTACAGCCGTAAAATAAAAGAAATGTTTATTGCGGTAGCATTAGAGCAGAAGTATACAAAGCAGGAAATTCTCGAATTTTATCTGAATAATGTATATTTTGCAAATGGTTACTATGGAATAGAGTCTGCTTCAGAAGCGTATTTTAACAAAAATGCAAAAGATTTATCTATTTCACAGATTGCATTTTTATGTTCTATTCCAAATAGTCCGAACCGGTATGATCCTTATAAACATAAGGACTCGACATTAAAGCGTCGTGACCGCATTCTCAAAAATATGTATGAGGACGGCTATATCAGCGAGAGTCAGTATGAGAAGTCTGTCGCTGAAAAGATAACGATCATGCCGAAAAAAGAGACAACAACGAATGACTACGCGGAAACATACATTTTAAAATGTGCGACAGAAGCCTTGATGAAACAACAGGGATTTGAGATTAAGACAACATTTTCCAGTGATTCAGAAAAAGAAAAATATAACAATGAATACGATGAGCTGTATAACACTTGCAAAAAAAGCTTATATTCAGCAGGCTATCGTATTTATACTTCAATAGACATGGAGAAGCAGAAGCAGCTGCAGGATTCCGTATCTTCCCAGCTTTCCATGTTTACAGAAAAGACGGACGATGGTGTTTACAAGGTACAGGGAGCAGCTGTATCCATTGATAACTCCACAGGAAAAGTGGCAGCCATCGTAGGTGGCCGTGAGGAAGATCAGGAAGGTTACGGTTTAAACAGAGCCTACCAAAGCTTCCGTCAGCCAGGAAGTGCGATTAAGCCCCTCCTTGTATACACACCAGCACTCGAAAAAGGATATACACCAGATAGTACCTTAGATGACAGCCGTATGACAGGAAGCGATTCCGTATCGAATGCAGGCTACTCCTATTCTGGTTCCATTTCTTTGAGAAGAGCGGTAGAGAAGTCAAGTAACGTAGCGACCTATCGTCTGTACGAAGACCTTGGGCCACGCAGTTGTATGAAGTATCTTGAAGCATTGAATTTCAAGGGACTCGATAAAAGAGATTATGAATATAACTCAACCTGTATCGGTGGTTTTACAAATGGAACAACTGTTGTAGAAATGGCGGCAGGTTATGCGACAATCGCCAATGATGGCGAATACCATACACCGGATTGCATCATAAAAATTACAGATGCCAAGGGCAATGACATTGTACCAGAAGATAAATCGACAAAGTCTGTCTACTCCAGCAGTGCCTCAAGAATGATGACAAGTGTACTGCAAAGCTGTGTAACAGAATCAGAAGGAACCGCCCATGTCTGCCAGCTGGATGTAGATATGCCGGCAGCCTGTAAGACAGGAACAACCAATGACTATGTAGATGGATGGCTCTGTGGCTACACCCCATACTATACGACCGCAGTCTGGGTAGGAATGGACAAATATAAATCCGTAGATAACTTAAAAGGAAATACCTATCCAGCAAGCATCTGGAAAAATTACATGGACAAGATTCATCAGGGATTAACCCGCAAAGAATTTGAATCCTACTTAAGCGATACCGAAAGCACAACAGAAGCAACTACGGAATCTACCGAAGACGACACCGAAAGCACAACTGAAAGCACCACCGAATCAACCGAAGATAACACAGCCGCTGATACAACAGAGCCTGACACTTCTCAGGATTATTATAATCCGGATGATAACAATAACGACAATAATACCGAAAATAACAACAATGGCTATGGCGGCGGTAATAATGGCAACGGTGGAAACGATGCAAACAATGAAAATAACAACGACTCCGGAATGGACAACGGAGGAAATAATGATGGAGGCGACAGCGGGAATAACGGAGACAGTGGAACCCCCGATAATGGAGAATAAATACCACTGAAGTGCTTTGAAGTCGGATTGTTGAAAAGTATCTGAAAAAGAATACGAGGTTTGATTTTGTTTAGTTGTGCTAAACATTTCATTCTGCCCAGAAAAACAGGAACTTGGGAAAAACGAGTCCCAAGTTCCTATGGT
>OJAI01000893.1_pt1 | contig 18713 bp, 16 predicted proteins | sample 1588891 | NCBI WGS metagenome assembly OJAI01 (sample SAMN03283255) | human gut metagenome | biome: human-associated habitat; material: feces | host: Homo sapiens | place: USA | collected 2013 | reverse complement strand
CAAAGAGACTGGATGTAGAGGGAACGATCCAGAAGATCCTTACAACAGACTATGTACAGGAAGCTTTGAAAGATTGGGAAAAGTAAAACAATATTGGTTCACAGTTTTTATGTTCTGTGAACCATTTGTATGATTTCATCATATAATAGTCTTGTAAACAAGACATACAGGAGGCCTTATGAAAATACTAATAACCGGAGCCAAGGGGTTCGTAGGAAAGAACCTGGTGGAAAATCTAAAGAACATCCAAGAAGGCAAGAACCGAACAAGAGATCTAGTGATTGATTCGATTTTTGAATACGATATCGATTCAACAAAGGTAGAACTGGAACAGTACTGCAGGGAATGTGATTTCGTCTTCAATCTGGCCGGTGTCAACCGTCCAAAGAATGAGGAAGAATTCATGAAGGGAAACTTTGGCTTTGCTTCCGATCTGCTGGATACATTGAAGAAGTATAAAAATAATTGTCCTGTCATGCTGTCCAGTTCCATCCAGGCGACCCTGATCGGCCGGTATGGAACCAGTGACTATGGAAAATCCAAATTAGCCGGTGAAGAACTGTTCTTTGCCTATGGACAAGAAACCGGTGCCAAAGTACTGGTCTACCGTTTTCCTAACCTTTTTGGAAAGTGGTGCCGTCCAAACTATAACAGCGCCGTAGCTACCTTCTGCAACAACATGGCCAATGATCTGCCGATCCAGGTCAATGATCCAAGTACGGAACTGGAGCTCTTATATATCGATGATCTTGTCGAAGAGATGCTGGATGCCCTGGAAGGAAAAGAACATCATTGTGAATTTGACGGCCTGGATACGGTCGATACAGAAGATGGAAGATACTGCTATGTTCCGGTTACCCATAAGGCAACCTTAGGTGAAATAGTTTCTTTATTGGAAAGTTTTAAATCTCAGCCAAATACTTTATTGATGCCTTCCATCCCGGATGGCTCCTTTGCCAAGAAACTGTATTCAACGTATCTGTCCTATCTGCCAGAAGAAAAGGTCTGCTTTGATCTGAAGATGAACCGAGATGAAAGAGGCAGCTTTACCGAGCTGTTGAAAACAAGCAATCATGGACAGTTCAGTGTCAATATTTCTAAACCAGGCATTACAAAAGGACAGCATTGGCACAACAGCAAGTGGGAGTTCTTCATCGTCGTATCCGGTCATGCTTTAATACAGGAACGAAAGATCGGGACCGATGAAATGATCGAATTCGAAGTATCCGGAGAAAAGATCCAGGCGGTGCATATGCTGCCGGGCTATACCCACAATATCATCAATTTGAGCGATACGCAGGATCTGGTGACCGTGATGTGGGCCAATGAAAGCTTTGATCCTCAGCATCCGGATACATTCTTCGAGAAGGTGTAGATATGCGGCTGATCATACTGGGAGCCGGCGGCTATGGACATGTAATCGAGGATATGGCCATACAATCAGAAAAGTATGAAGATATCTTATTTCTGGATGATAACAGCCAGGACAAGTGTTCGACATTTCTACAGTATAAAAAAGAAGATACAGAATTCTATCCGGCCTTTGGAAACAATGCGATCCGTATGGAATGGCTGCGCAGGCTGGAAGAGAACCAGTGTCGTATCGCTTCCTTTGTACATCCCGCTGCCTATGTAAGCCCCAAGGCAACGATAGGGACCGGCTGTGTGATACTGCCCATGTCGGTTATCAATACCAATGTCTTGATCGAAAAGGGGTGTATCATCAACTGCGGGACTGTCATCGATCATGACTGCATCATCCGGGAAGGGTGTCATATCTGCCTGAACGCTGCGATCAAGGCTAACAATACGATCCCGGCCTGTACCAAGATCGAGGCCGGAGAGATCATAGAAAACAATACATACAGATAATGGAGGAACGTTCATGTTTAAGAATAACGGAAAACTAAAGCTGCTGATCATCGTGGGGACAAGACCCGAGATCATTCGACTATCCGCTGTGATCAACAAGTGCAGGAAATATTTTGATGTGGTCCTGGCCCATACCGGACAGAACTATGACTACAATCTAAACGGAGTCTTCTTTAAAGACCTGGAACTAGCTGATCCGGAAGTCTATATGGAAGCGGTCGGAAACGATCTGGGCGAAACGATGGGGAACATCATCGCCAAGTCCTATCAGCTGATGGTGGATATCCAGCCGGATGCCGTGCTGGTACTGGGGGATACCAACAGCTGTCTGTCGGTGATCGGTGCCAAGCGTCTTCATATCCCTATCTTCCACATGGAGGCGGGGAACCGCTGCAAGGATGAATGCCTGCCGGAAGAAACGAATCGAAGGATCGTGGATATCATCAGCGATGTCAATCTATGTTATTCCGAGCATGCCAGAAAATATCTGCATGAGGCCGGACTGCCAAAAGAAAGAGTGTATGTGACCGGATCTCCAATGGCGGAGGTTTTGCACAACAATCTGGAAAAGATCGAAGCCAGCGATATCCATGAAAGACTGAACCTGGAGAAAGGAAAGTATATCCTCTTATCCGCTCATCGAGAAGAAAACATCGATACGGAGAAGAACTTCCTTTCTTTGTTCAGTGCGATCAACAAGATGGCAGAGAAATATGATATGCCTATTCTGTATTCCTGCCATCCAAGAAGCAAGAAGAGACTGGAAACAAGCGGATTCAAACTGGATCCAAGGGTGATCCAGCATGAGCCGCTGGGATTCCATGACTACAACTGCCTGCAGATGAACGCCTATGCGGTGGTCAGTGACAGCGGGACACTGCCGGAAGAAAGCAGCTTCTTTACAAGCGTGGGACATCCGTTTCCGGCCATCTGCATACGAACGAGCACGGAAAGACCGGAGGCACTGGACAAAGGTGATTTTATCCTGGCCGGCATTGATGAAAGATCCCTGTTACAGGCAGTGGATACAGCGGTAGAGCTGAACAGGAACAATGACCTTGGCATACCGGTACCGGACTATGTAGATGAGAACGTATCGACAAAAGTGGTCAAGATCATCCAGTCCTATACAGGTGTGGTCAACAAGATGGTCTGGAGAAAGTTTTAATAGAGGAGAGATAATATGAGGAGAGACTCTGTATTTATCAAGAAAGGAATAATAGTTTTTATTCTTTGCATATTTGCTTCCTTAGGTACAACATTTTGGTACACTGCAAGAATGAATGGATTCCAAGGTTTTAGATTACTCTTAGCTTCAGTCACAACATCTCTATTTTGGTATAGAGAGATATTTTTGTTATTAGTATTTATATTTATTGGATTACATTTTTTAATACCAATTAAAAAAATGTATAGATGGATGTTTAAATATAGATGGTATATAGGTATAGGAATATTACTCTTTTTAACACTAATGCGCTTTCATGGTGATTCAATTGCTTTTTATCATAATACCATCCAGTCTGGAGTTGGTAATGAATTTTCCACACCTATTTTTGGGGTGGTTCGTCCTATAAGGTCTGATGAATTTGTTGTAGGAACGCCGAATTTACTTGCTTCTTTACAAGGAGGAAATTTATTTAGTGTTTATAATGATGTACTTCGCGGAACTGATACTTTAAATTTAGCAACTGGTGTTTATATAGGCTTACCTACATTGATATTGGCTCCATGGAAGTTGGTATATGCAATTTTACCAGTTGAATTTGCATTTAGCTTTTGCTGGTATGCTCCATTAATTTTTGGCTTTTTGATGATGATGGAGCTTTTCTACATTATCTCTAAAAGTAAACTTGTTTCATTTGTTGGTTCATTATTAATTATATTTTCTTCGTGGTATCTTTGGTGGGGTTTCTCAGTTTATTTTGTTAATGCCCCTGGTGTAATTGTTTGTCTATATTACTTTACAAAAGAATCTAAACTTTATAAAAAAGTGTTATTATCCATTGCAACAGCTTTGTGTTTTGGGTCATTCATTGTAAATCTATATCCTGCTTGGCAAGTGCCTTTAGGATACATGTTTTTGGCAATAGGAATCTGGCTTATTCATGAAAATTGGAGTAGTATTAAACAATTTACAAAAAGAGATTGGTTATTATTGATAGGTGCTTTGATTCTGTGTTTTGGATTAGTCGCTAATTATTTTTTATCAATGTCAGAGTATATTGAAGTTATCAATAATACCGCATATCCAGGAGCTAGATTTGATAGTGGATCATATAATTTAAATAAATTATTCTATTATATACAATCACCTTTTTATGCATTTAAAGATATAGGAAATCCTAGCGAAACTGGAGTGTTTTTTAGTTTGTTTCCGATACCAACAATAGCTATATTATGGTGCTGGATTAAAGAAGAAAAAAAGGATTGGTTAACTGGAGGTTTATTACTAGTACAGATACCAATGTTAATCTATGCTACATTTGGAGTTCCACAGATTGTGGCAAAAATTACTCTTTTATCTTATACAACCTCTTTTAGAATTGTAGATATCATTGGATTAATTCAGATATTTTTTATTGTTATTTTGTTCTCAAGATATAAGAATGCGGAACGTTTTCATTGGATAATTGCAGTTTCGCTTTCTTTTGGGACAGCGGCAATAGCAGCATATTATTCTTGGCGTGATTATCCAGGTTATTTAAATACTATTGTAATGGGTGTAATGATATTAGTGATAATAGGATTAAGTTTTGTAGTAATGTTTAAAGTAAATAAGCAAATTCAACAAGCTACTTTAATTATATTAGCTGGAATTTCGTTATTTACAGGTATTTATGTAAGGCCTATTTCAGTTGGATTATCTGCTATATATGCTAAACCAGTTGCGCAAGAAATTATGCAAATAACGTCAAATGATAAAAATACAAAATGGATAGCTTATGGTGGAGGAATTGAAACACCAGCTTTTGCAGTTGCTTGCGGAGCACCTACAATCAATTCGGTAAACACATATCCTAATCTATCATTGTGGCAAAAATTAGATTCTGATAATCAATATAATGAGATTTATAATCGATATGCGCATGTTAAAACTGTTTTTACTAATAACTCAACTAGTTTTGAAATAATACAACCTGATTACATTGCTCTAAATTTATCATATGAAGATATACCAAAAACAGGTGCTAATTATTTGTTTGTAAATGGAGAATTAGAGTTCGATACATCCAATGGATATGTTTCATTAGAAAAAATATATGATGAATACGGGGCTTCAATTTATAAGTTGGTGTATTAATGTTGATATAAATATATTAACAGTATAATTTTTTTAAAGTTTTTTAGGATTTTAAATGGATATTCGCCAGTTTTGGGTAGATTGGAGCAACCAAAATCTTTTAAGGTCTGGATTAAGATAATTGGGACCTGATTTAGCTTTGAGAATTTTGTTAAAATATGAAAAAAAGAGATGTAGAATTGTAGATTTATATATTATGCTATAAGAATACATCTCTTTTTCGTTGTGTTTTTCTTATTTTGATTGTTAAAATGTCAGTATCTTTTATTCGATTTTTTTGATAACAGCATAAAAATAGGGCAAGAAAAATAGAGAAGTCCAGAGTCAATGTGGTTCTGAAATAATTAAATATCAGAAAGTGATTTTTCTAGAGTTTCTCTTCTTTTTATTTGGAATCCAATTTTAAACATATTACAATTTATCTAAGAAAAGCTGATAGAATTGCATATTTTAATAATGGAGAATGATATCTTTATATATTGATCATAATGAACTGGAAAAAGGAACCGTATTTTTACAATGGTTAATTGATGCAATGGCATATGAGACGAATTGTTCCTTTGATTTTCTTTCACAGGAAATTAAGCATTTCTTAGAAAAATTAGAAAAGAATCAAAAAGAAAATATGCTGATATATTTGTTAAATCGTGTTGAAAAACGTGATGAAATTATGGATATCATTGTTCAAAGTTTTAACAACATGGAGTATGTAGATGTTTTTCGCAATGAAATGAATCTATGGACAAAAGAGATAGAATATAATATTTATCCTGCTTTAAAACAAAGAGCGGTAAACTTTGTGAGCCTGTTTTTAAAGTTGGCCTATGAAAAAGGGTTAGATGACCAAATACTCGATGTAACGATACAAGATCATCAAAATTTAGATTGTATTAAACATTGGCAAATCAAACGATTCATGGATAAAGAAGAGTATTTAAAGGCTCGAGAGCTCTTAGAAGAAAATTTAAAGATATGTCAAGAATATGGTTCAAGAAAAAGATATAAACTTCTATATAAGGAATTATTGATAAATCAAAAAGATATTGAAACATTAAAAGTCTTTTTAAGAGAACTTATAAAGAGTTATCGCGATATTGAAACATATAGAGAACTGAAAAATCTATATTCAAAAGAAGAGTTTCGAGAAGTCCGTTTTGAGATATTTTCAGAATTTAGTTATGATGACTTTCTGTTAAAGCTATATGTAGAAGAACAAAACTGGAAATCTTTGTTGAAGAATTTATCAATGCGTTCAGATCTTAATTTTCTAAACATGTATGAAAAACAGATACCTCAAGAATTTGAAGCAGATATTGTGCAAGTCTATAAAGAAATTTTGGAAAAAAATGCATTGCTTGTCGCAAATCGAAATGTGTATAAAGAATGGGTAAATACGATGATTCATATGATGGAGTATGATACTGGAAGTCAAGTAGTAAGAGAAATGCTTTATCATTGGAGTCGTTTATATTCATCAAGAAGGGCGATGCAGGAAGAACTGCAGGTAGTATATCGTGCTTTAAGTGATGAGTAAGGATATTTATAAAAAGTAAAAAAATAGAGGACTCATGGCAAAAGTCCTCTAACATCGGATAAAAAGGTCAACAATCTTCATAATAAAAAATTCTATTTAAGCGAAAATTCGTTTAAACGGCAAAGAACACCATTGTCTAAGACATATAAAACGGTACCGGTTGCCTTTTTGCTGATCTTGTCATATAAGCGACCTGCACTATAGCTTTCTCCTAGAACGGTGTAGCGGCTGTTAGCTACATAACCAATTTTACCTAAACCATCCATTTTAACCGCAATGGCTTCGTTATCAAATTCGTTATGTATGTCTTTAACTAATCTTACCTGCATACCTAACTTCATAAATCTGGATCCATAATAATGATTTGTACCTGTGATGGTAAAATAAACTGGTTTCATAAATAACAACTCCTTTTCTTTACACTTTTATTGTAAAGAAGGATGTGTACAAAAAATCGAACTTATTCAAAATAATCGTTATATAAACGTTGGATTTCATCTTTCATAAGATTGACCACCTCGTCGGGAGAAACGATTTTAATTCCTGGTCCTAAAGATATGATCCAACTTAAAAATTGTTTGCTGATCGCAACGGTTACTGTTGTTTTAAAATGATCTTTATCTATAGGAAACAACATAATATCTTTACCAAATCGATCAATTAAAATACTAGCTTTATCGTTGTCTGCTTCAATTGTAACTTTGGTTTCTTTTCCACCAAACATACCAAATAAACTTTTGGTGTATTTAGGCATTTCAAATCTTGCAAAAGCATCCTGACCTTTACGAGGAATCTGGGTGATTGAAGTATGAAGCATTTTATCAACTCGATAGTGTTTTATTTTTGAATCTTCTTCATCATAGGCAACCAAATAATAGTTTTCATCATCCCACATTAATGCCCAGGGACTGATTCGATACATTTTTCCATTTTTTCTTAATTCCATTTCTTTATGGATATTCCATTGGAAATATTGAAATTCAATTTGACATTCTTTATTGATCGCTTCATGAATCATGTCTACGTTATAGTAAATACTTTCATTGATCGTTTTAACTCGACCTGCAATTACAACTTGTCTTTGTAATTGTTTTCCTTCATATTTACTGACGAGCGATTCTAATTTTTTGATAAGTTCCTTGGATTTCTTATCTGTAATGAATTTAGCTGATTGAACGGAATCTACAAGAAGCTTTAATTCAGGTAACTCAAATTCACGACTTGCTAAAGAATAATAGTAATTTTTACCATTTCGTTGAGAAATGATATCAAATCCAAATTGTTTTAATTCATCAATATCTTTATATAATGTTTTCCTGTCTGCATTTACTCCGTATTCTGAGAGTTTTTCAATGATTTCTGGCATGGTTAATGCATGAAGATCATCCGTCTCTTCATAAAATAACTTAACCAGATATAACATCTTTAATTTTTGATTTTCGCCTTTTTGTGTGTAAGTCATAGACATTCTCCTTTAATTGAAGAATACCACGTACTTTTATTAACGTAAATAATAACGTTAATTGTTAATAGAGTCGTTTGCCAATATGGTAATTACAGTTTATAATCATATATATCTTTAACAGAAGGAGGAGCAAAAATGATTTGTCCAAAATGTCAAAAAGAATTACCAGAAGACGCAAAATTCTGCTTGGAGTGTGGGACTCCTTTGGAAAGTAAAGAAAGTGAATTGAAAAATAATGAAGTAGAAGATATTAAAGAAGAAGTGGTTCAGGAAACTGCTATAGATGAGCCTGAAACACAGAAAGTTACTGAAGATGAAATTGAAATGCAGGACGAAGTAAAGGAAGATTCAGAATCTTTAGAAGAAACAAGTGAAACAAACGAAGAAGACACAGTTCAAGAAGAAACTAAAGAAACAAAAGAGGAAGAAACTCATTCTAATAAAATTTGGTACTACGTTTCAAATAATCAATCTGTAGGTCCATTCTCTGTAGAAGAAATGGAAGGTTTGATTGAAAATAAGACTATTTATGGAAATACCTATGTATGGAAATCTGGTTTAAAAGATTGGATCTATTTAAAAAACTCAGATTTAGCTACATATCTTCAAAAAGAAGAAACAAATACAAAAACAGAGACAACATCTGAAGATGCTTCCTGGTTCTATGTAAACAGTTCAAACCAACAAATGGGACCATATACAGAAGAAGAGATGGTACAGTTTATTAAAGAGGGTATCATAACGGCGAATACTTATGTATGGAAATCCGGAATGATGGATTGGATCCATTGTAAGGATTCTACTTTATTTGATCGACGATCTGGATCAGGTGGATTTAATAATTACGCAAATGGAAATACGAATAAGATCTTTATTGAGACAAGAAGTATTCCAGTTTGTATTATCTTAAGTATTGTAACTTGTGGTATCTATAATTTATATTGGATTTATCGGTTGGCTAAAGATGTAAACACATTGAATGCAGCACAACAAAAACCAACAGGACAAGATGCTGGAATGGTCATATTATTATATATCATTACATGTGGGCTATATGGAATTTATTTTTATTGGAAAGTCGGAAAACTTGTAAAACAGTTACAATTTGATAATGGATATTATGTAGAAGATAATAGTTTGGTTATGATGCTTCTTTGTATATTTGGTCTTGGACTAATCTCAAATTGTATCCTTCAAAGTACATTAAATGATATTCAACGTTATGCTTAAAAAAGTAATGAGTGGAATAGGGGCAATCTTGTTGTTGCTCCTTTTTGCTATTGTAATCGGATACCACTGTCCTATTCAAAAAATCACTGGATTTCCTTGTCCAGGTTGTAATATAATAACGAGTAGCTACTGGCTTTTTGTAAAGGGAAATCTTAGTGCTTCCTTGTATTATCATGCTTTACTGATACCAACGATCATCGTTTTTGTTGTGTGTCTTTTTTTGTCTTATAAAAAGAATAAGAAAATTAGAGATAGACTTTTATTGATATGGGGAATTGCCATGATTCTGTATTATGTGTACCGAATGCTCTTTGTTTTTCCTGATATACCTATGGTCTATGATGAAACAAGCTTATTTAGTCTGATTGTTAATATACATTTTTAAATGATTAGAAAGGGTTAAGATATGAAAGAAAAAATGAAGAAGTATTCCAAACACATTTTAAAGTTTATATTATATTTTTTCATTGTTTTACTCGTATTTTTAGGTCTTTTATTAATACAGGTTGCCGAGTGGGTTCCTGAAACGTTTGGTGATATTCCGTTTGAACAGGTGATTTTCCATATGCTTGCACCAGTGGAATCCACTGATACGGCTAACTATATTCAAAGCTTTATTCAGGAATGTTTACCATTTCCAACAATTTTAACTTTAATATTAGTTTTATTATTTATCATTCAAGCACAGTTTTCAGAAAAGATTCGTTCAAAAAAAGGAATCATTATTAATGCGATTCTTGTTGTATGCAGTGTGGTTTCTTTTGGATTAGGGATTCAATATTGTGCAATAAGTGTAAATGCGGATGATTATATTGATGGAATGCTTCATCCTTCTACTATTTATGAAGATTATTATATTGATCCTCAAAGTGTGAACTATACATTCCCAGAGCAAAAAAGAAACTTGATTTATATCTTTTTAGAGTCTATGGAAACAACTTATGAAGATACAGCCAATGGTGGGGCAATGGAAAATAATTTGATTCCTGAGCTGACAAATCTAGCTAATAATAATCTTACTTTTTCAGGAGGTAATGTAGCTAATGATGGATTTAATGTATTATCGGGTAACGGATGGACCATTGCAGCTATGGTTGGACAGACAAGTGGAATACCTTTGAATATACCAGTGGATGGAAACAGCTATATCAGTGAAGGAAACTTTTTGAATGGAGCTTATTCAATAGGGGAGATTTTAGAAGATAATGGGTATGTTAATGAACTGTTAATTGGTTCAGACGCAGAATTTGGTGGTAGAAAATACTATTTTGAACAACACGGAAACTATAATATTGTTGATTTAAATGAAGTTAAAAAAAGGGGTTGGATCAACCAGAGTTATCATGAATTTTGGGGCTATGAGGATGTAAAGTTATTCGAATATGCCAAGAATGAATTGACATCTTTGGCGGCAAATGGACAAACTTTTAATTTCACAATGCTAACAGTTGATACACATTTTACCGGTGGATATCCTTGTCAGGAATGTATTGATCTTTGGGGTGATCAATACTCTAATGTCATTTCCTGCTCAAGTCGACATGTCGGAGATTTTATATCCTGGATCCAGCAACAACCATTCTATGCTAATACAACAATTGTGATTGCAGGAGATCATAAAAGCATGGATACAACATGGTTTGATTCCATTGAAGAAAGTGGATATCAAAGAAAAGGATATTTTACAATCATCAATCCAGCTATAGCGCCAGTTTCTAATGAAAGTCGTGTAATGTCTACTGTGGATTTATTCCCAACTACTTTGGCATCTTTAGGTGTAACTTTTGATTCCAATCGCTTAGCACTGGGAACAAATTTATTTACGGATGAAAGAACATTGGCAGAAATCATGGGTGTAGAAGAGCTGGATGTTCAGTTACAGAAACATTCAAATTATTACGATAAAAATGTTTTATATGGAATTGGAAAGAAGTAGTTATATGGATGAAAGAAAAAAAGTATTATTCATAGTTAATCCTGTTTCTGGAAAGAATCGTTCAAAAGGCCAGCTCTTAAATGCATTAGATCAGTTTTCAAAACATGATTTATTTGTGGAAACATATATAACACAAGCACCAATGGATGCATATGACTATATTCTTAAATATGCAGAAAATTATGATATCGTAGTTATTAGCGGTGGAGATGGGACATTAAATGAAGCTACAAATGCTTTAATACAATTAGAGAAGAAGCCGTTATTAGGCTATCTTCCTTCTGGAACGATGAATGATTTTGGTGCTAACTTTAATTTAAGTACTAATTTAGAGGAAGCTGCTAAAACGGTTTGTGAGGGGAAAGTAGATGTGTTTGATCTAGGTAAGATCAATCATCAATACTTTAACTATGTGGCTGGTTTTGGAATGATTTGTGAAGTGTCCTTTGAAACAGATCAGGAATTAAAACATGTATTAGGAAATCTTGCCTACATCATTAAGGCGGTTTCTTTACTGCCAAATCTAAAGCCCTATCATGTAAAGATGAATATCGATGGACAGGAAATTGAAAAAGATTTAATGTTTGGGCTTATTATCAACGGCGTTCGTGTTTCTGGATTTGATCTTGTGGAAAAAAGTGATGATGCCATGAAAGATGGCACATTGAATGTAATTTTAGTAGAACATACGCCAAATTTATTGGAACTGTATAATTATCCAGTTGGACTTTTAAATCCATCTGTAAATGGAAAATATGTAACACGCTATCAAGCTAAACATATAACGATTGAAGCCGATGAACCAATGAAGTGGACCTTGGATGGGGAAAAAGGCAAAGAAAGAGACAAAGCTGAAATACAAGTTATACCAAGAGCTTTAAAGATTATTTGTTAAGATGAAAGAATTTTCAAAACGAAAAGAAAAATATTTACATTTTTCTTTAAAAAGGTATTGACATATTAGTATATTTATTTATAATGTACTCATACAAGTAAATCGGATGAAGATAGAGGTAGCAATGCATCAGAGTACTGCATGGAGTTGGCAAACTAAGAAGTGCAGGAAAGGTAATCATTGCCGAAGGACATAAGGTGGCAACCTTATCCCTGGGGTATTAGGGAATACCTAATACACTCCTTCAAACTTTGAAGAGGGGTTATCTTATAGCGAAGGGACATTACAAGCTATGCGATAACGCATAGCTTTTCTATTATTTCACCGATTCAGAAAGGATGACGAGATATGAAAAAATTACTTGCTGCTGCAGCGGTAGCTGCCCTAGCCTTAACAGGCTGTGCTTCTGGAGGTAACACAGAATCAACATCAGATGATAACACTTTTGTAGTCGGTATGGAATGTGCCTATGCACCATTTAACTGGCAAACAAGTACTGAAACAGATACTTCAGTTCCTTTAGGTTCAAATGGATATGCAGATGGGTATGATGTTCGTGTAGCTCAATATATCGCTGATGAGCTGGGAATGGATCTAGAGATTAAAACAATTTCATGGGATGGTTTATTACCGGCACTTGAATCTGGTGAAATTGATGCAGTCATTGCTGGTATGACAGCTAATGATGAACGTGAACAGGGAGCTGACTTTACAACACCTTATTATGACAGCGAAGGTATGATCATGATCGTAAGAAAAGACAGTGAAGAAGCAACATATACAGATATTCAACAGTTCTCAGGAAAGAATGTTGTAGGTCAAAAAGGAACAAACTACGATGATGTGATCGATCAGATTCAGGGCGTTAACCACGTAACACCAAAACAACAGTATGGTGAAATGATCGTTGCTCTACAACAAGGTGACGTTGATGGTATTACAGCTGAGATGGCAGTTGCTGAAGGTGTAATTGCTGCAAACCCAGATTTAACAGTTGTTCAATTTGATGAAGGAAAAGGTTTTGAAGCGGATACAACTGTTTCAATCGCATTAAAAGAAGGAACAAGAGATTCAGATTTCTTCAAAAAAGTTCAGGAAGCTTTAGATAACTTAGATACAGAGACTCGTAAAGAGTGGATGAGCGAAGCTGTACAGAATCAGCCAGCAGGAGAATAATCATGAGTATTAATTTTCCTAGAGCTCTAGAAATCTTTCAGGAAAATATTTCCCTATTTCTATATGGAATAGGGAATACTTTATTGTTTGCCCTGATTGGTACTTTGGTTGGTTTCTTGATTGGACTTTTAGTTGGAGGAATTCGTGCTATTGAAATCAACGATTACGATAGTACTCCAGTAAAAGCGATTAAAAACATTGGACGATGGATCACAAGTTTCTATATTTGGGTGTTCCGTGGAACTCCAATGATGGTTCAGGCTATGTTTGTTTACTACTTATTAAGACCTGTATTACAGTGGACACCATTTATTGCTGGTTTAGTTATTATTTCAATTAATACAGGAGCTTATATGGCTGAAATTATTCGTGCTGGTATCCAGTCTGTAGATAACGGACAGAATGAAGCCGCAAAAAGTTTAGGGATGACAACGATCCAGACTTTGATCTTCATCGTTTTCCCTCAGGCAATCAAAAACACATTCCCATCAATTGGTAACCAGTTGATCGTAAATATCAAAGACAGTTCTATGTTAAATGTTATTGGCGTAACAGAACTTTACTTCCAGACAACATCTGTTGCCGGATCAAATTATCAATACATTGAAACATTCCTTGTTTCTGCTTTGATTTATCTAGTCTTGACAACTTTGGCAAGCTTCTTGTTGAACTTCCTTGAAGGACGTCTTGATGAAGAACGCAAGACCAAATCAATGGATTTTTGCAGTTAGGAGGACCATGAAAAATGAATGAAATTATTCAAATTCAACATCTTCAAAAACACTTTGGAAATCTTAAGGTCTTAAATGACGTTAGTTTTGATATCCATAAAGGAGAAGTTGTTACGATCATCGGTTCAAGTGGTAGCGGGAAATCAACAATGCTGCGCTGCATTAACTTATTAGAAAGAATGGATGGAGGAAACATCCTTTATCATGGGAAAAATATCTTAGATAACGGAAATGATGTAAATCAATATCGATCTAAAGTAGGAATGGTATTCCAGAGTTTCAATCTTTTTAACAATTTAAGTGTTATAGAAAACTGTATGATCGGACAGATCAAAGTCTTAAAGCGTTCAAAAGAAGAAGCGCGCGCAAAAGCTGAAAAATATTTAAAAGAAGTTGGTATGTTTGAGTTTGCCAATAAGGCAAGTACGAAACTATCTGGTGGACAAAAACAACGTGTTGCCATCGCAAGAGCTCTTTGCATGGATCCAGAAGTTCTGTTGTTTGATGAACCAACAAGTGCTCTAGACCCTGAAATGGTTGGCGGTGTTTTGGATGTAATGAAAGATTTGGCTAATCATGGACTAACCATGGTCATCGTTACTCACGAAATGCAGTTTGCCAAAGAAGTAAGTGATCGTGTGATCTTCATGGATCAAGGTGTAATCGCTGAACAGGGAACACCAGATGAAATCTTTAATGATCCAAAACAGGAAAGAACAAAACAATTCTTATCTAGATATTCAAATCGTTAATAGAAGTAAAAGTTTGATTTCAAGAGTGAGTCAAACTTTTTTTGTTGAAAAGGCTTGAAAATGAAGTTGACTTTAGGTATACACTGATCCTGCGGAGGTGCGATATGGAAAAACCATATATTATTTGTCATATGATGTCTTCTGTGGATGGAAGAATTGATTGTGATATGACAGAACAATTAAAAGGTGTAGAAGATTATTATGAAACATTAGCTAAATTAAATGCAGATACGACAGTCAGCGGGAAAAGAACCGCTGAACTAGAAATGGCTTTATCTGGCAAATATGTTTCTAAGAATTTGGAAATCTATGGAAAAGAAGGGTTTTCTAAGAAGGTGGATGCCAAAGGCTATGAAGTAGTCGTCGATTCTAAGGGAGAATTATTGTGGGAAAAAGAAAATGGGGATGAAAAACCATTGTTGATCATCACCAGTGAACAAGTCACAAAAGAATATTTAAACTATTTAGATGAACAAAATATCTCCTGGATCGTATGTGGAAAAAATACGACAGATTTAGTAAAGGCGTCTAAAACTCTCTATGAAGAATTTCATGTAGAAAGAATGGCAGTTGTAGGGGGAGCTGTAATAAATGGTGCTTTTCTAAAAGCTGGTCTACTGGATGAAGTTAGTATTTTAATCGGGGCAGGCATTGACGGAAGAAAAGGTATGCCTGGTGTATTAGATGGATTTGATATGGATCAATCCGTTATCTCTTTATCCTTAAAAGATGTTGAAACTTTTAAAAGTGGTGCCGTTTGGATTCGTTATAAGACAGTAGAATAAAGTGCATAGCTATTTTTAGATATTGTTTTCTTGTAAAAATAAATAAAGAATGATAGAATGTGCATAGTTTGACAGTGAAGAAGATAAGTACTGATAGATCTGGAAATGAAGAGATAAAGTGTTTGGTGGAAACTTTACAAGGGTCTGTTAAGGAAGCTACTTTGGAGTTAAAACCGCTTAGTCAGCGTTAACGATAATTAAGGGCATCTTATAAAAGATGAACTAGGATGGTACCGCGTTAATAACGTTCCTAGATATAGGAACGTTTTTTTATTTGGATGGAGGAAGAAAACATGAAATATTTAACCGGAAATCAAGTTCGCCAGATGTTTTTGGATTACTTTAAAAGCAAAGGTCATATGATCGAACCAGGAGCAAGCCTTGTTCCTAATAATGATCCAACTTTGTTATGGATCAATGCAGGTGTGGCTGCTTTGAAAAAGTATTTTGATGGTAGTGAAAAACCTCGTTGTAACCGTATTGCCAATGCACAAAAAAGTATTCGTACAAACGATATTGAAAATGTAGGTAAGACAGCCAGACACCACACTTTCTTTGAAATGTTAGGAAACTTCTCAATTGGTGATTACTTTAAAGAAGAAGCCATTCCATTTGCATGGGAATTCTTAACAAGCGAAGAATGGATGGGAATTGATAAAGATAAACTATATGTATCTGTGTATACAGATGATGATCAGGCATATAAGATCTGGACAGAAGTATGTAAAGTAGATCCTAGTCATATTTTAAAGACATATGACAATTTCTGGGAAATTGGAAAAGGGCCAGGTGGACCAGACTCAGAAATCTTCTTTGACCGCGGTGAAAAATATGATCCAGAAGGTCTTGGAGAAAAATTGTTCTTTGAAGAAATGGAAAATGATCGTTATGTAGAAGTTTGGAACGTTGTATTCTCACAATATGATTGTGATCCTGAGCTGGATCGTAAAGATTATAAAGAACTACCTCAAAAAAATATTGATACAGGAATGGGTCTAGAAAGACTCGTTGCCTTGATCCAGGATGGGGAAACAAACTTTGATACAGACTTGTTCCTTCCAATCATTCACGCAACAGAAAAATTGGCAAAATATCCTTATGAAGGAGAATATAAGATGGCGTATCGTGTCATTGCCGACCATATTCGTACTTTAACGTTTGCCTTAAGCGATGGTGCTAACTTCTCTAATAGTGGACGTGGCTATGTATTGCGTCGTGTTCTAAGACGTGCTGTGCGCTTTGGTTTAAAATTAGGACTGGAAGATGCATTCTTATATAAATTGGTACCAGTAGTTGCGGATACGATGCAGGATTTCTATCCTTATTTACAGGAACATGTTGAATTCAATCAGAAACTGATCAAAGTAGAAGAAGATACATTCAAGAAAACATTAAAGAATGGACAGGCTCTTTTAGATGAAGAGATTTCAAAGGCAAAAGATGGAAAACTAAGTGGTGAAGTTGTATTTAAACTTTACGATACATATGGATTCCCATTTGAGCTAACACAGGAGATTGCTTTAGAAAGTGGACTTGAAGTATCTCGTGAAGAATTTGATGTGGAAATGAACAAACAGAAAGAACGTGCTCGTAATGCTCGTAATACAAAAGATTCTTTCGCTACACAAAATGCTGAATTGATGAACTTTACACAGGAAAGTACATTTATTGGATACGATCATATGGAATGTGATGGCAAGATCATTGCTTTATTCAAAGATGGACATATGGTTGATACTTTGTCAGATGAAGGTCAGGTAATTCTAGATACGACTTGTTTCTATGCAGAGAGTGGTGGACAGGTTGCCGATGCAGGTACATTAAGTGCAGATGGTGTAATGTGCAAAGTAACAGATGTTCAAAAGGCAAGAAACAAACAACATATTCACAGTGTAGAAATTGAAAGTGGAATCTTGGAAGTAGGTATGAGCCTACATTGTCATGTAGATGAAGCAAAACGAAAAGCTACAACTGCAAACCATTCTTGTACTCACCTTTTACAAAGTGCATTGAAGAAAGTTGTAGGAGAGCATATTCATCAGGCCGGAAGCTATGTATGTGATGAATACTTACGTTTTGATTTCAATCATTTTGAAAAGTTAACAACAAAACAACTAGATGAAATTGAAGATTTAGTGAATCAGTATATTGCTGGAGCATATCCTGTTACAAAAGAAATCATGGATATTGAAGAAGCTAAAAAATCAGGAGCAACTGCTTTATTCAATGAAAAATACGGAGATCGCGTTCGTGTTGTTACTATGGGTGATGTTTCTAAGGAATTCTGTGCTGGATGCCATGTTGAGAATACATCACAGATTGGTCTATGCAAGATTATTAGTGAAGAAAGCATTGGTTCGGATGCTCGTCGAATCGTAGCTAAGACAGGATATCAGGCTTATAAAGAATGTGCTTCAGAAAAGAATATGTTAGAAAATATTGCAATCAGCGCAAAACAAAAAGGTATTAAGAACATTGATACAAAAGTGGATGCAGCTTACCAGAATATGCATGCTCTTCAAAAAGAAATTGAACAGTTAAAGAATCAAATCTTTGCCCTTAAATCAAATGAATGGGTAAATGAAACGGTTTCTTTGGGTTCGGTAAATGCATTGATCAAAAAAGTTGAAGGTATGGATGCAGGCGCTTTAAAAGATATCGTATCAAATTTGAAGGCAAAAGATCCAAATATCGTATGTTTCTTTGGAAATGTTTCAAATGATAAGATCGTCTTTGTATCTGGAGCTGGAAAAGATGCTGTTTCAAAAGGTGTTCACGCAGGTCAGTTAGTTAAAAAAGCTGCTCAATTATGCTCAGGTAACGGTGGTGGAAAACCGGATATGGCACAAGCAGGTGGAAAAGATATTTCTAAATTAAATGAAGCATTTGAAGCAATTAAATCAGAATTAGCAAACATTTAATTAAATTATTAGTTGTAATAAAGATCGAATTTATATTTTTTAGATATATTTTCGATCTTTTTTGTCATTTTGGTCATTTCCGGTGTGATAGATAAGTGAGAGAGGATTGAAA
>OJAI01000830.1_pt1 | contig 19601 bp, 18 predicted proteins | sample 1588891 | NCBI WGS metagenome assembly OJAI01 (sample SAMN03283255) | human gut metagenome | biome: human-associated habitat; material: feces | host: Homo sapiens | place: USA | collected 2013 | reverse complement strand
AGCTCTCCGATCTCATTTTTGCCGCCGCTGGTGTACTTCGCCTCAAAATCCAGATTTGCCATTTTATCTGACAGGTTCGCCAACTCCCGGATCGGATCTGTCAGCTTTTTTGAAAAGTACCACACCAGGGCGCCCGCCGCCAGGATCAGAACACTTCCGATATATATCAGAAACCGGTTCGAGATAGCCGCACTTTCCCGCATACTCTCCAGCGGGCTGCGCATCAGGAACTGGCTGCCGTCTTCAAAATTCCCCCACATGACCAGATATTCCGTCTCATTCCAGGGATCCCTGGACTGAAGCATCTGATAGGCGTCCGTGCTCTCCAGTATCTCTGCATTTTGCTGTGACTGGTTGATCACATATCCCAGAAGCTGATTAAACAGCATCTCCTGATTATAAACATTTGTATATTTGTTTCCAGTGGTCTCATCTATGATCAGAAACGACAGGTTGTTCCGTTCCGCCTGTTTTGCCACATCACTGGATACCTCTTCATCTGAATACGACTGATCCTGAGCCACCTGGTTCAGCGTCTCGTACATTTCCCGGAAGCTTTTCTCCTTGTTCTGAATATAGTAAGGTTCCAGGAATGTCATGTTGATCACCAGAAGGGCCACGACCATACAGGCCAGAAGCCCGATAAAGATGGCGATCATCTGCTTCTTTATTGAATATTTCATCTATGAATCTACCTCGAATTTATAACCCATACCCCAGATGGTTTTTATATAATTCCCCTTTTCTCCCATTTTGCTCCGGAGCTTTTTCACATGCGTATCAATCGTTCTGGCATCTCCAAAATAATCATAATTCCATACATTGTTCAGGATTTTTTCTCTGGAAAGAGCAATCCCCTGATTTTCCACGAAATAGGCCATCAGCTCAAACTCCTTAAAGCTGAGGTCAATCTCTTTCCCGTCGATCTTAACCTGATGCGCCGCCTTATCTACTGTAATGCCTCCTGCCTCCAGCACCTCTCCGACGCCTACGGCGTGGCTGCGCCGAAGGACAGCCTCCACTCTTGCCACCAGAATCTTGGGGCTGAAAGGTTTGGAAATATATTCGTCTACTCCAAGCTTAAAGCCCTGGAGCTCATCTCTTTCTTCGGACCGGGCGGTCAGCATGATCACCGGCACCTGGGAGGTCTGACGGATTTCTCTTAATGTCTGCCAGCCATCCATTTTAGGCATCATGACATCCAGGATGACAAGCGCCACTTCCTTTTCTTCATAAAAAAGATCCATAGCTTCTACGCCGTCTCCTGCCTCTAACACCTCGAACCCTTCTCTTTCCAGAAAATCCCGGACCAGTTTCCGCATCCTGCTTTCATCATCTACAACCAATATCTTTATTTTTTCCATAATTTGGCCCTCCGTTTTTCCTTATCATAACAGGCAAGTATGATTTTTTTGTGAAACATTAATAACGCCTGTAAAAAAATAAGAGATCCCCGACATCTGCTCTTCAGACATCTGAAATCTCTCAAATGGACCTGGCGGGAATCGAACCCGCGTCCGAAAGCCCATCCATCAGGGCATCTCCCATCACAGTCATTATTTTAACATTCCCTCGGTCAGTCACCTAATGACAGGTTACAGACTTTAGTAGCTTCATAAATTCTTCCATCTCCTCAAAGCTTTGGAGGTGAAGTGCTCCGCCTCGTTGAAGCCGGTAACTCAGGCAGCGGATGACCCGAGGCCGACTACTGCCAAATTAGGCAGCGTACGCTAACTGTCTATCGTCTGCGTTTATATTTAGATGGAACTTTTAACGTAGTGTCCCGCTACGGATGGCTTCCCCAACTTCCAGACCCCCGTCGAAACCAGTACAAGCCCTGAATGTCTCTCCTGGTGTGCAGACGTGATTTCTGTAGTCTGTTTTATTATATGCGAGGCTTTTTTGCCTGTCAACCCATAAAAAGCTGTTATGTCCGCTTATTTCCGGTTAAAAAGTCCCCAAATCCCCGTTCCTTTGTTGACACCTGCCTGCATCTCCGCTATTCTTAATATAGTATGTCTTAAAACAGACATCACAAATATTTTTTTAGTGAACGAGGGACCTTTTTAATGGAAAAACGGAAAAAATTTATCATAAACTTTTTGTATTTTGCAATCATCATCGCCGCAGTCTTTTTGGCGCTGCAGTTCGCACTGACTCTGCTGTTCCCCTTTGTCGCGGCGCTTTTTATCGCCTATATCCTGAAACATCCGATCCGTTTTGTCTCTGAAAAGACACGGCTTCCCAGGCGCCTGGTGGCAGTTCTTATGGTCCTTATTTTTTACGGGACCATCGGTACCTTCCTGGTTCTCGCAAGTATCCGGGCTTTTTCCTTCATCAGCGATCTTGTGCAGCAGCTCCCTCAGATCTTCCGGATCTATGTCAACCCTGTTCTGGGAGACCTTTTTGTGGAACTGGAACGAGCTTTAGAGCAGGCCGATCCAACCATTCTGGATACAGTAGACTATCTGTGGGGACAGTTTATGCAGTCGCTGCGAAGCCTGGTCTCAAATCTGTCGCTTAGCAGCATGGAGGCAATCTCCGGCATTGCCTCCTCACTTCCTATGCTGTTCATCAAGCTGGTTTTAATGGTCGTCTCTACCTTCTTTATTGCTATGGACTATGACCGTCTGACAGCATTTTGCATGCGGCAGCTAAACGGATGGGCCCGGGATATTTTCCTGCAGGTTAAACAATATGTGGTCGGAACACTGTTTGTCTGTATCCGTTCCTACGCCCTGATCATGAGTATTACTTTTGCGGAACTCTTTTTAGGCTTTACCCTATTCCGGATTGATTTCGCATTACTGCTCGCACTCTGCATTGCGGTCTTCGATATTCTGCCGGTACTTGGCACCGGAGGCATTATGATTCCCTGGGCTGTAATCACGGCAATCCTTGGCGACTATCCTATGGCCTTAAAACTGATCGGTCTCTACATATTTATCACCATTGTCCGCAACATCATCGAGCCTAAGATCGTCGGAAGCCAGATCGGCCTTCACCCGGTGGTTACCCTGGTCAGCATGTTTGCCGGAGTCCAGCTCTTTGGCGCAGTCGGGCTGTTTGGCTTCCCCATCGGCCTGTCGCTTCTGATGCATCTGAACCGCACCGGGACTATCAAAATTTTCAGACTTTCCGACAATGAGGATTCTGATACTTCTGACGGCTCTACAAAGTCTCCCGCAAATGAGGAGGAATAGCCTTGAAAGAAAATAAATATGATGAAAACTCATTTTTTCAGAAATACAGTGAAATGCCCCGTTCCATATACGGACTTGAAGGTGCGGGAGAATGGCCTGCGCTTCAGGCAATCCTTCCGGACTTTCATGGCTGTTCCATACTGGATTTGGGCTGCGGGTATGGATGGCACTGCAAATATGCTGCCAATCACGGTGCTTTGCACGTGACCGGCATTGATCTGTCAGAAAAAATGCTGGAGATCGCCCGCAAAAAAAACGCAGATCCTAAAATCACATACCGCCGCACTGCTATGGAAGATCTGAGCTTTCCTGCTGAAACCTTTGACATCGTGTTCAGTTCTCTGGCTTTCCACTATGTCAGAGATTTTGACGCCCTCAGCCAGAATATCCATGCATGGCTAAAGCCCGGCGGAACCCTTCTTTTTTCTGTAGAGCATCCGGTCTTTACCGCTTACGGATCCCAGGACTGGTATTATGATGAGAACGGTCAGATCCTGCATTTTCCGGTGGACAATTATTATTATGAAGGCCAGCGGGACGCTGTATTTCTTGGAGAACATGTGGTCAAATACCACCGGACACTGACCACTTATCTGGAGACCCTGCTCCGCCTGGGCTTTCGACTGGAACATGTCATCGAACCGAAACCTCCAAAAGAGCTGATGCACCTTGACGGTATGGAGGATGAAATGCGCCGTCCCATGATGCTGATTGTATCGGCGAACAAAAAAGTGGATAGATAGAACTAAAACACCTATAAGGTATAAATGGAGGCAATTTATGTTTAAAGAAAAAATTATTATAGAGATGAAAGAAGTATTCAAAGAAATTCCTTTTGGCATAGAGCATACTCTTAAAGTTTTGAAAAATGCAGAAGATATAATGAACGGAGAAAATATCGGAGAGGAAGAAAAAGAATTCATCAGTATTACTGCTATACTACATGATATTGGTGCGGTTGAAGCACAAAAAAAATACGGTTCTATTGATGGTGTCTATCAAGAAAAGGAAGGACCAGAAGTAGCGAAAGAAATATTAAAAAAGGTAGGCTATAACAAAAATATTGATAGAATATGCTTTATAATAGGCAACCATCATACTCCATCTAAAATTGATGGACTTGATTTTCAAATACAATGGGAAGCTGATTTGCTTGAAAATTTAACGGTTATGGATAAAGAAAAAGAACAGGAAAAGATAAAAAAGTGTATAGGTGAAAACTTTAAAACAAACACAGGAAAAAGGATAGCTTATAATCGCTTTATTTTAGATTAGTAGTAGATTATTACAGTTATGTAATTAGACACGTTTTTTTATCATGAATTGATATGTTCTCGTCTACCGATAGTGCCAAAAACGCAGTAGATATGTTTCCGCAAACGGCTCAAACAAGGAAACGGCTGTGGATTTGTTCCCATAAACAGAAAAATAGCAAAGACATTCAGCCTATCGTATCGAGCCATGTTGAGACGGTAGTGCTTTTGTCCAAACTCAATACCAAGCAGCATATCGAGGTGGAGTTGAATCTGGACGAGCTGGATTTGACATCGGCGGAGAGTAAAGCCACCTATGATGAGATCAAAGCCTATGTGCTGGAAAAGCACGGCCTGAAGGTGTCCAGCCTGTATATCTCCCAGGTTAAGCGGAAGTACGGGCTAGATGTGGGGCAGAATTATAATCTGTCAAAGAAAGAAGACGCGAAAGTACCACAGTGCCCGCCGGAAAAGGAAGCTGCAATTAAGGATGCACTAAAGCATTTTCAAATGATTTGATGGCAAGCCTGTCTTGCTCAAAGCAAAACGTGGTCTGGGATTCCAATATCCAGACCACGTTTTTGCCAATCAATATCTCACGATTTCGTGAATTTTATTTGTCTTTTAGCACAATATCCGTTATACTAGTAAATAGGAAAAAATCAGGAGGTGCGGGATGGCAATCAGTTACAATCGGCTGTGGAAACAGTTGATCGATCATGGTTTGAGCAAAACCGACATGATGCACCGTGCAAAAATCAGCACCAATGTTTTAGCACGATTAAGTAAAGGTGAGCCTGTCTCCATGGACAGCATGGAAAAAATCTGCACCATGCTGGGATGCAATATCGGAGACGTGATGGAATTTATCCCTGATACAGAAAACGGAGGAATAGATGCATGATTACAGGTGTGATTAAAAATAAAGTAGATAAAATCTGGACGGACATCTGGGCGGGCGGCATTACCAATCCTCTAACCGTCATCGAACAGCTGACCTATCTTATGTTTGTCCGCTCTCTGGACGAAAAAGAGCTGGAAACGGAAGAATTTGAGCATATGACTGGCGAGAAGATGGAGAAGATTTTCCCCCAGTCTGCCGTTGGACAGTCCATGCGCTGGAGTAAATTCAAGAACAACGATCCCCGCGATATTTTCAATGTAATTTCCCAGCGGGTCTTCCCTGCCATCAAAAACATGAAACATGGCCGCCTGCCGGACTTCACCGAGCAGGGGGAACTGGTGGAAATCGCCGACGATTCCAGCAGTGATGTGCAGAATGAGACGGCCTTTGCCCGGTACATGAGCGATGCGATGTTCCTGATTCCTACGCCGCAGGTGTTGCAAAAAATCATCACAGGGTTGGATGACCTGTATGAGCATGACATTGCCGATCTGGATATGCAGGGCGACTTGTACGAGTACATGTTGGGCAAACTGGCCACCGCTGGGCAGAACGGCCAGTTTCGCACTCCCAAGCATATCCGGGAAATGATGGTGGAGTTGGTGCAACCCACCCCGGACGACACCATCTGCGACCCGGCCTGCGGCACGGCAGGCTTTCTGGTCTCCGCCGCGGAGTACATTCGCAACCACTACGAGGATACCATGACTTCCGAGCAGTGGGAGCACTTTGCTGGGGACGCCTTCACCGGCTTTGACACAGACCGCACCATGCTGCGCATTTCTGCGATGAACCTGATGCTGCACTCCATCAGCCACCCGGAGATCGACTACAAGGACAGCGTTTCCAAGCAGAACCAGATCAGCGACAAGTTTACAATGTGCTTGGCAAATCCGCCTTTCAAGGGCACCGTGGACGCGGAAAGCATCAACGACAACCTGAAAGCCGTAACCAACACCAAAAAGACCGAGCTGTTGTTTCTGGCCCTGTTCCTACGGATGCTGAAAAAGAGCGGTCAGTGCGCCTGCATCGTGCCGGACGGCGTGTTGTTCGGCTCCTCCAAGGCGCACAAAGCTATTCGCAAAGAACTGGTGGAGAACCATCAGCTGCGCGCAGTGATCTCTATGCCCTCCGGTGTGTTCAAACCCTATGCGGGAGTTTCCACGGCGGTGCTGGTGTTCACCAAAACCGGTGCGGGCGGCACCGAAAACGTCTGGTTCTATGACATGAAGTCCGATGGCTTTTCCTTGGACGATAAGCGCAGCGAGGTGGCGGAGAATGACATCCCCGACATCATCAAGCGGTTCCACCATCTGGACCAGGAAGCTGACCGCAAGCGCACTGAGCAGAGTTTTTTTGTGCCGAAACAGGAAATTGCGGACAATGACTATGACCTGTCCATCAACAAGTACAAAAAGGTGGAGTATGTGCCGGTGGAGTACCCCTCTACCGCGGAACTGATGGCAGACCTGCATGAGCTGGAACTGGAGATCACCGCAGGGCTGGCAGAGTTGGAGGAAATGCTATAATGGCGAGGTTAGAAGAAATTTGTGCGATAAATATGGGACAGTCTCCGGATTCTTCTACATACAACGAAGATGGTAACGGCCTTCCGTTTTTTCAGGGAAATGCAGATTTTGGAGAGATTTATCCTGCGGTTCGTATGTGGTGCTCTGAGCCAACCAAAATAGCACGAGAAAAAGATATTTTAATCTCTGTTCGTGCACCTATTGGTGCGTTGAATATCGCAAATTGTGAATGCTGTATAGGCCGAGGGTTAGCCGCTTTAACGGTAAACGAGGATATTTGTGCTCAGGAATATTTATGGCATGTGTTATCAGGTAAGGTTGACGAACTAAATTCCAAGGGTACTGGAAGTACATTCAAGGCCATCAATAAAAAAACTCTTTCTGAAACAGAAATTCCCCTTCCACCCATTGACGAACAGCGCAAAATTGCAGCGGTGCTGGACAAGGTCAGCGGCCTGATTGCCAAACGCCGCCAGCAGCTGGACAAGCTGGATGAGATAGTCAAGGCAAAGTTTGTGGAGATGTTTGGAGACCCGGTGGGAAACCCTATGGGGTGGGAGAAAATTGCACTGGGAAAACGATGTGATATAGTTACCGGAAACACGCCCTCGCGTGCTGATCCCGAGAATTATGGGAATTTTATTGAATGGATTAAATCAGATAATATCAATACCCCTGCTGTATTGCTCACAGAGGCACAGGAATACTTATCGGAGACAGGTTTTCATAAGTGTAGATTTGTAGAGGCGGGCAGCTTGCTTATGACTTGTATCGCTGGAAGCATTAACTGTATAGGCAATGTAGCAGTAACTGATCGTCGGGTGGCATTTAATCAGCAAATTAATGCTATTGTTCCAAAGCAAGATGATGTGCTGTATTTATATTGGCTTATGCTACTATCAAAGCCTGCAATACATAGCACCATAAATATGGCACTTAAAGGGATACTAAGCAAGGGACAACTATCAGAAATGGCCTTTCCCTTCCCACCACTAGAACTACAGAATCAATTTTCCGTGTTTGTAAAGAAAACCGAAAAAACAAAAGCCAACATTAACCGCAGCCTCGAAAAGCTGGAAACGTTGAAAAAGGCACTGATGCAGGAATACTTTGGGTGAGGTAATAAAATGGAAGAATATAAATTAACACTGGGGATGGAGCCCACAGACGATTATAAAAAAGCAAAGCAGGATTTGATTCAGGCAATGAGATCAATTCAAAAATTATCCCCTCAACAGCAGCAAATGTTGGCAGAGGAGTTATTTGGAGCAGCAAATGTTATGGTTTTGAGTCAAATACTACGCCAGTATCTGAGGTGAATATAAAGTATGTTAGAGTTTATAAAAGATAACTGGGCAAACATTTTGCTTATTATCGTAGGTAGCTTTGCCCTTGCAACTTACATATTGCAGGAACGGAAGAAAAAGATTGATGCAGCTTCTCTTATCGTCCTTCAAATTGATGAATTTCAGGAGCGGTTAAGGGAAATCTCTACGTTCATTGTTGACGGACAATTAAACGAAACGGCGTTCTATGAATCACTACCACTGATGGATACGGATTATTGGAACAAGTACAAACATTACTTTGTCCGAAAAATGGACGCGACCAGCTATACAGCACTGAATCAGCTATATGAGTATGTGTCAGAGATTCAGGAACAACAGATGCTCATGAAGTCATTCCAAAAGAATTCCTTTCATATAACACAAAATGTTTTGGCAAATATAGAATCGCAGTTTATTGTGGCCGATCTTAATAACGCTTGCACCGGAGTTACAGCGCAAAATATCACTTCTGCTATGGGAAATATGATTCCGCAAGGCGTTTCGGAAGCGGATCGAAATACGCTTAACGCAATGGTGCAACAAATAGCGGCACAGAATCCCAATTTTGATATGAATCGTTTTTGGAGCCTCTATAATCAGCAAAGAAATTGGACAAAGTCTATCATTAACCAAGGAGCATTAACTTCTTATACCCCTGTCCAAATTCGTATAAGTTTAGAGAAAATGCTAAAGAAATATTCGATGCTTGAAATTAGCGGAACAGAAGGCTATCAAATGCTCAAAAAGACTTCTAAACAAAAGTTTTAGGCAAGTGAGAGGTCTATTATGGAAGAAGATGTTACAAAGATATATGAGGAATATTCGGAGGAACTTCTGTTTTGCAAATATTTTATAGCTGAAAAGTTAAAACATCATGCTGAGATGGGTAGATGTGGAGAAAACATTCTCAAAAAATGTCTCCAGGAACGGTTTCAAATGCTAGAATTTGTTACCGGCTTTATTGCTTGGGCCAATCATCAAAGCCCACAATGTGACATCATCGTATGTAGGAAAAATTTTTATAGACGTCAACTAGCCGGAGACATTTTCCTGGTTGAACCAAATGATTGCATAATGGTTATAGAAGTCAAGGGAAATGCTACCTTGGATGATTTAACAGAAACGATTGAAAAAAATAAATTTTTCCAATTGCATGATGAAACAAAACATATAAAATTAGCGATGTTTGCTTTTAAAACTCGTATTGGAAAACAACGATTATATAAAGAGTTCGGTTATAAATATGACAGAAGTACAAAAGGATATATCCAGGAACGGCTTCCAGAAGAAAAGACATTAGACTATTTTGTATGCTTACATAGGGAGAGCCTAAATAGCTCAGCACGGGATAAACAAGTATTCTTCTTGAAGGATGGGCAAGATCGGCAGTTCTATGTGCTAGATAACCATTTTCCAATAATGCAAAATTTTTCGAGGCTAATACAAAGCTTGCAAAATTAGGGCTAGATAAAATGATGATTTCTTGATCGGTTTTAGTGCTGAGACCGCGATGCTGAGAAGATTTGAATATAGGAAATATTGGTGGGAGCAACATTGTCATGGAATATACAGAGGTTTTAGACAAGCAAATCACGAGAAAACAACATTATGTCCCCAAGGCTTACTTAAAAAACTTTTCTGTGAGTAATCAAAAATCAGAACAAGTTTATGTTGTTTTTGCTAATGATGAAAATGCAAAAATGGTTTCAATCGACAATATTTGCTGTCGTTCTTACCTATATGATCAAATTGCAATTGATCCAGATAGCAAAACTCATGTTTTTGCAGCACCAAATGAGATCGAGAACAGTTTTATCGAACTGGAAGGCGAATACGCAACAATTATCTCAAAGATAAAAAATCCTTTACGAGATTCAGATGAATTTGAGTTGGCGCGGGTGGAAATTGATAAACTAAGGCAATTTATGTCATCACTACTGTTTAGAAACCCTGTTTTTGTACATCTGTCAAATTATATTATTGATACACAATACAAAAACGATCCGCAGCATATTAAACATGTAAAGGACATTTTTCCTGATGTACCGCAAAATGTTTACCTGTCCATGCTGGCAAACGAGTTTTTGAAGATGAACATTGCTCCGGATGTTGGCTTGTTTCCTCGGGCTTTGGCTGAGACAATGAAGGAATCGCAACTGTGTATCTTTAAAGCCAAAGGTTCCGTATTTGTTACAAGCGATATGCCGGTAGTCAATATTTACGGTGAAAAAGATGGTATAGAATATGACTTGCTTGGTATGCCAATTACGCCAGAATTATTTTTGGCGTTTGTCGATACTGTTCAGCGCGTTCCCAGAATAATCATAATTGATGACAACAGTGTAAAGCGCATGAACAGCAAGCAGATAAATAAAGATCTGTTAATTTCTAACCGTATAGGCTTATTATCGTATATTGATTTTTCAATAGATGCCGAAAAAGAAGATGATGAACAGGTTTACCAACTACTTCATACAGATAAGGAAACCGCGTTGAAACAATATGAGGACATGATGAGTTCAAAAGAAATAAAATACTGGAGATGATGTGATGACTAACTTCTCCTTTCTCAAAGCCAAAACTGAATATGCCCTCTTCGCCCCCGCCTGCATGGAAGCTGAGAAAATTTATGTTTCTGCTCCTGCCATGTGTGCAGTAGGCTGCCGTAAGGCATTGGAGCTGGCAGTAAAATGGGTATATGCAGCGGACAAGTCCATGAAAATGCCCTACAAAGACAATCTGCAATCCCTCATTCACGAGCCAACTTTCCGCTTCGCTGTGGACTCCGACACTTGGGGCAAGATGCCTTTTATCATCAAGTTGGGCAATCTGGCGGTACATACCGAGCGCAGCGTTCAGCCAAGTGATGCGCTTGCTTCTCTGCGCGGTCTGTTTGAGTTTGTGCAGTGGATCGACTATTGCTATGGCGCGGACTATCAGGAACGCACCTTCGACGAGAATCTTGTCCCCACCGGAAAGGTGGCGGTGGACACCCGGAAAATCAAGGAACAGGAAAGTCTGCTGGACCAGAAAGATGCCGAGATCGAGGCGCTGCGCAAGCAAATCGAGCAGATGTCCACCCGATACACCGCCGAAAAGGAGCAGCATCAGAAGGAACGCACCTTCCAGCCGGAGGACCTCTCGGAATTCAAGACCCGCAAAATCTACATCGACGTGGACCTCAAACTGATGGGCTGGAAGTTCACCGGCCCAGATGCTGATGTACAGGAGGAGTATCGTGTGGAGGATATGGCCGGGATGCCAGGTCAGCCTGGCTTCTGCGACTATGTGCTGTTTGGAAAGGACGGCCTGCCCCTGGCGGTGGTGGAAGCCAAGCGCACCAGCAAGGACCCAAACATTGGACGCAAACAAGCGGTTTTGTATGCGGATTGTCTGGAACGGAAATTTGGCCGCCGCCCCATGATGTTCACCACCAATGGCTTTGAAACCTACTTCTGGGATGACCAGACCGCCCCGCAACGGAAAGTCAGTGGCATTTTCTGCAAGGATGACCTGCAAAAGCTGATGAACCGGCGCACCGAGCGGATGGATTTGATGGGCGTTTCCATTGATGACAAAATCACTGACCGGTATTACCAGAAGGAAGCCATCCGGGCGGTGTGCGAACAGATTACGCAGGGGTTCCGCAAGCATCTGCTGGTGATGGCCACCGGCACCGGCAAAACCAGAACCGCGTCCAGCCTGACCGATGTGCTCAGCCGAGGCAAATGGGTGACCAACATTCTGTTTCTGGCCGACCGCACCGCGCTGGTGAAGCAGGCAAAGGACGATTTCAAGAACTATCTGCCGGATATGTCCCTGTGCAACCTCTGCTCCAACAAGGACGACCGGAACGCCCGCATTGTGTTCTCCACCTATCCGACCATCCTCAACGCCATTGATGACACCAAGTCCAAGGACGGGCGGCAGCTGTTTACTCCGGCGCACTTCGACCTGATTATCATTGACGAAAGCCACCGGAGCATCTTCAAAAAGTACCGGGCCATCTTTGAATATTTTGACGCCTTCATGGTGGGTCTGACCGCCACACCGAAGACCGATGTGGATCGGAACACCTACGACTTTTTCGAGATGGAACACGGCGTGCCCACCTATGCCTATGATTATGAAACGGCGGTGCAACAGGACCATGTGCTGGTTCCCTATTACAACTACGAGGTCAAGACCCGTTTTCTGGAAGAAGGCATCTCCTATGATGATTTGTCCGAAGAGGACAAAGAGCGATATGAGGATGATTTCATCGAAGACGGTCAGTTGCCAGACTTTATCCCCTCTGCTGCCCTCAATAAATTTGTGTTCAACGAAACCACCGTGGACATCGTACTGCAAGACCTGATGGACCGGGGTATCAAGGTGGCGGGCGGCGACCGTCTGGGGAAAACAATCCTGTTTGCCCAGAACAAACGCCACGCGGAGTTTATTCTGGAGCGGTTCAATAAGCTGTACCCCCAGTACCGGGGCAGCTTCGCCCAGCGGGTCATTTGCGACGACGCCTATGCCCAGACCATCATTGATGATTTCAAGCAGCCGGAAAAAGAACCGCACATTGCCGTATCGGTGGACATGATGGACACCGGCATCGACGTGCCGGAATGCGTCAATCTGGTGTTTTTCAAAAAGGTTCGGTCAAAGGCAAAGTTCTGGCAGATGATTGGCCGCGGCACCCGGCTATGCAAAGGGCTGGCCTGCGTGGACCAGATTGACGGAACCTATACCGACAAGCGGCGCTTTCTGATTTTTGACTACTGCGGCAACTTCGAATACTTCCGGCAGCACAAAGAAGGCTACGAAACCAGAGAAACCAAAACGCTGTCGGAAAACATCTTCGGCAAACAAATCAAAATCGCCATGGCGCTGCAGGAAAACACCTTTGCCGGTGAGGATTATCAGGCATGGCGCAAGGAGATTGTCAACACCTGTCACAAACAGGTGATGGCGCTCAACTCAGACCTGATTGCCGTAAAATTGCGGATGCAGTATGTGGAGAAATATAAAAAGCCGGAAGCCTTCGTGTCCATAAGCGAAGGTGACAAGGGCGAGTTGCTCACACAGATTGCACCTCTGGTACGCTCAGACGAGGCTGACGAGTTTGCAAAGCGGTTTGATAATTTCATGTATGGCCTAATTCTGGCACACATCGAGCAGATGCCCGCTTTCCAGTATGCAAAAAAGCAACTGTGCGACACCGCTTCCCTACTGGAGCGTAAGGCCAGCATTCCGCAGATCAAGGCAAAGTTGCCCATGCTTCAGGAGATTCACACCGATGCATTTTGGGACGCGAATGATATTTTGCTGTTTGAGCAGGTTCGGAAGGAGCTGCGGGAGCTGATTCGATTTTTAGATGAAGGTGGCGGAGCACAGAGGCAGATTGTCACCAAGCTGACTGACCCGATTATTGACAGTCAGGAGGGCGTCCAACTGGAAGCTGCCTATGACTTTGAAGACTACCGTGCCAAGGTCAATCGCTATGTAAACGAGCATGGGAATACGCTGGCCATATATAAGCTGACCCATAATATTCCGCTGGCTATGGGCGATTATCAGGAACTGGAGCGGGTGCTAACTAGCGAATTGGGCAGCAAAGAAGATTATGCCCGAGAGTTTGGCGACACACCCTTTGGCTTGCTCATTCGCAAGATCGCTAAGCTAGATCATGAAGCGGCTATGCAGGCGTTTTCCGCTTTTATCAATGACCAATCTCTGAATCAAAAGCAGATTGCTTTTGTAAACAAAATCATCAATCATATTGAGTTGAACGGATATATGGAAAATGTCGCAGAGCTGACCAAGCCACCGTTTGACAAGCCAATCAGTTTTATCAAATTGTTTGATGCAAAAACCAGAACCGCTTTGATGGAGACTATCAATCAGGTTCGAGAAAACGCGGTTCAAATTACAGCGTCATAAACAATGAACCAGGCACGGAAATTCACCCTTATTCTGGGTGGATTTTCGTGCCTGGTCTTTTCTGTTCGGGTATGGGGCACCATTGTGCAAGAGCAGGATGGATAGCCACTGCACGGACAGGCGAGGTGTCCAGAGGGGCAAAGCCCCTTTGGCTCTGGGTCATCCAATAGGGGCGAGTAGCATCCCTGTTGGCAAAGGGAGTCTAGAGGGGAACAGCGTTCCCCTTGGCGGGAGGTTTCCAAAGGAGGGCAGTGCCTTCCTTGGCACACGACTTTCCCTCGGAAAGTCTAGTGTGTTATACCTTTGCTTCCGGCTGACGCAGGAAAGGGGGTGGCGACGTACTCAGCAATGGGGCAGAGTGTGGCGGTAAACGCTTTTTCGCGGCAGTAGGACAGGCGGATTTTGTGATGTGAGCTACAGCACAAACGTAGGATTTTTGAGAAGCAAAATCTGCCTGTCTGGAAAAGGAAGCAGAGGTATATAAAAGCCTTCGTCCCACCACAGCGCTGCCTTTGTTTCAGCGTTTCTTCCGCTTTCCCTTGCCGTGGGTCATGGTCGTTTTCCCACGCTGGCTGATGGGAGTTTTTAGGTGCCTGGACAGTTTCAGCACTTCAATCAAGTTGACAAACTGTTCCATTGTGATGGCATCATAATCGATCCCTAATGTGGCAAGCAAAGCTTTCGCCTTCTTTTCTTCGGAGCTTCCCTCAAAGTTCATTGCATCCCGTAATTGGTTCTGTATATTTTCTGCAAAGGAGACTTCATCCGCAGTCATGGTGTCGGGGCGGTGTTCACTCCGAATGTCACGGAGGATGCCTTTCAGGTCATCTGCAATCAGGCTTCCGAAATATTCATCTTCCCGAATCTGCGCCACTTCTAATGTCCGCAGATGCAGGTCATTTTCCTCACCGCCGTTTTTCATCAGTGCCATCTGCCGGACGGCTTCCAGCACGGCGTTCATGTCGTTGACCCGCATATCCGCGATCCGGTCAACGTAAATCTCAGCATCCAGCATGAAGCGCTGGAAATCCTTGTGGCAGATCAGCTCCGACAGCAGCCGGTGGTTGAACTTGCCCGTTTTCAATATATCAATCGAAGCATCACTCAAATGCAGCTCATGCAGAGCTGTGTTTGGGTGATTTTTTGTTTCCGTCCGCCCCATCAGATAGTCGCAGGAAACACCGTAATAGTCCGCCAGCAACAGAATGCTGTACGGGCTGATGTCCTTGCCGTTATTCGATTCATATTTGCCAAGTGCGGATTTCGAGATACTCACCTCGGCAGCAAGCTGCTCCAAGGTTAGCTTTCGCTCTACTCGTAAATCTTTCAACCGCTCTCCGATTGTCAGCTTGACTTGCATACAGCAGTCTCCTTTTCCATTTTTCTGTATTATATCATGCTTTTCCGTTTTGTGTCTCAAAGCGTGGAAAATTTCAACTTCCACCCCACTTTTCCTACCTCTCGGATATACGGGAAACAGCCTGTTTTCTTACTAAAATTTAGACATAAACCACGCAGCACCTTGAAAATTTCATGATCGTCCGATGAGAATATGTCTTCCGGAGAAGTACCGCATTCCGCGTACCAAGGAAGAGTCAACGCCGGGGTAAGGACTCGGGTAGGAACGGCATTGGGCAGAACGGCGAAGTTCAATTATTTTATAGGAGGAAACAGGTATGGATTTATTTACACAAATCAAGATGGCAGTTTCCGTGAAAGAGGCTGCCGAATACTACGGATTGGAAGTAAACCGTGGCAACATGGTCTGCTGTCCCTTCCACAATGACCGTACACCCAGCATGAAGCTGAACGAGGATTACTTTTACTGCTTTGGCTGTGGGGCAACTGGTGACGTGATCGACCTTGTGGCAAAGCTGTTCAACCTGAGCAGCTATGACGCAGCGAAAAAGCTGGCGTATGACTTTGGGATCGACCCGGACAAGCCCCCGGCCGCGGCAGCGCTGCGGAAGCCGAAATATCCGCTGGCAAAGGCGTTCCAGAAAGAGGAACTACATTGTCAGCGGATATTGTACGATTATCTGCATCTTTTGGAGCGTTGGAAGATGCAGTACGCACCCAAAACGCCGGAGGATACTCTTGATGACCGCTTTGTGGAAGCCTGCCAGATGCTCGATTATATCGAGGATCTGACAGATATTTTAACCTTTGCGGAGTTGGAGGGTCGCGTTAAAACCGTGGATATGCTTCAAAAGAACGGCATGATCAACCGGCTGGAAGAACGCCTGAAACGGACGGAAAAGGAGGTGGATGCCCGTGATGAAACGGAAATCGGCTAATTTAGATGCGCCCATCTGGTTTGATGGCGCAAATATCAATGAGGCGCTGTTCTGTGATGAATTTCTGAACAGCCGGAAAATCATCTTTGCCAACGGTGCTTTTTTTACGCAGGACGGCAGGGTGACCGATGATCTGCCGCTTCGGGGCGAAATCTATGAGGAACTGAAATGCTGCGCTGTGAACAATATCCCCCGCAAGATCACTAACATTTTGGAAGTGATGAGGCTGGCAGCTCATGTAGAGGACTTTGCACCGGAGGCAGATAGAATTCATCTGGCAAATGGCACTTTGAAGCTGGATGGCAGCTTCATCGAGGGCAGACCGAGCATTGTGTGGAGCAGACTGCCGGTAGCATACCGTCCTGACGCACCGGCTCCTGTTCGGTGGCTTTCCTTTCTGGATGGACTTCTTTACGCGGAGGATATTCCCACCTTGCAGGAGTTTATCGGTTATTGCCTGATTCCCAGCAATAAAGGACAGCGCATGATGGTGATTAAGGGTAACGGCGGCGAAGGAAAATCGCAGATCGGAGCTGTGCTGGGTGCGCTTCTCGGCAGCAACATGAAGGACGGCAGCATCGGTAAAATTTCTGAAAACCGGTTTGCCCGCGCGGATCTGGAACACATTCTGCTGTGTGTCGATGATGATATGCGAATGGAAGCACTGCGGCAGACCAACTATGTCAAGTCCATCGTGACCGCCCAAGGAAAAATGGATTTGGAGCGCAAGGGTAAGCAGAGCTATCAGGGGTGGATGTTTGCCCGCCTGCTGGCGTTCTCCAATGGCGATCTGCAAGCGCTATATGACCGAAGCAACGGATTTTACCGCCGCCAGCTTGTACTGACCACCAAGGAAAAGCCTGCGGGGCGGATAGATGATCCTGATCTTGCCGAAAAAATGAAAGCGGAGGTCGAAGGTATCTTCCTGTGGGCATTTGAGGGTTTGCAGCGGCTTGTTGCCAACAACTTCAAATTCACGGAAAGCCAGCGCACACGAGATAATCGGGAGGCAGTCAAGCGGGATAGCAACAACGTCTTTGATTTTTTGGAATCCGAGGGTTATATCCGGCTGAAGGCGGACTGCACTATCAGCTCTAAAGATTTGTACGAGATTTACCGGATGTGGTGTGAGGAAAACAATCTAACACCATTAAAGCGCCGCAGCTTCAGTGAGAGTGTGATTGCCAGCCAGACCAAGTATAATCTGGAATACTGCAACAAGATCACTAACGCTGCCGGACGGCGCGTATGGGGCTTTTTCGGTATTGAGGCGATTGCAAAACCCAATATAAACGGGTTTTCTGATGTCTCGGAGCGTACGTACGTACCGGACAGATGGCAGGAGTGATTTTTCGATGCCGTGCCGTGTACGTATGTACGCAGCATTTACACCAAAATGCTGCTATACTGAAAAATTCTGACCAGCAGAGCCTATATTTTCGAGCATAAATCAGGCCAAGTGAAATCCACAAAGTATTTGCCTGATGGCAGAAATGGTTTCACGGAATCGCGCTTCTCGGAATAGCAAAGCAGATGCGCGGAAATATGAGAAATCACACGGTTTAGAGCAAAGCCACACGGAACAGAAAAGTCGATAGGTGTCACCTGTGAACAGGACATCATAGCGGCAATTCGGAGCGGATTCGATGACAACAGAAATTTTCACCAGACAGCGAAGCGAATGCGCCGAATGGCGTGTTGGCATCGCTTTTTCATGATCTGAATTATGGAGGGGATTTGAATATGAGTGTACGCAATGAGATCAAGGCGCAGATCGTTCGCGCCGGTTTTACCATGCAGGAGGTTGTTGACTTGCTGCATGACGAATACGGCTGGTCGGACAGTGTTTCCAATCTGTCTGCCAAGCTGCAAAGGGAGAGCATCCGCTACAAAGAAGTCATGGAACTGGCTGATGTGCTGGGGTATGACCTCGTATGGCAGAAACGGAGGGAGAGATAAATGAGCAAGTCGCAGTTTGCCATTCTCCGCTTTGCTAAGTACAAAGGGCCGGAGATTTCCAATATTGAGGCGCACAACGAGCGCACCAAGGAAAAATACGCCAGCAATCCCGATGTGGACACATCCCGCAGCCACTTGAATTTTCACCTGATTACGCCGGAACAAAAATACCGGGCAGAGGCAGAGCGACAGATCAAGGACGCTGGCTGCCGTACACGCTCGGACAGCGTGCGCGTGGTGGAAGCACTTGTAACCGCAACGCCAGAGTTCTTCAAAGGAAAGAAGAAAGACGAAATCAAAGCCTATTTTCAGGAGGCGTTGGACTTCATCAAGCAAAACCAGAATCCAGAAACAATTATATCCGCCGTGGTGCATATGGACGAGAAAACGCCCCATATGCACCTTTGTTTTGTCCCTTTGACGGAGGATGGCAGGCTCAGCGCCAAAGACATCATGGGCAATAAAAAGAAGCTGACCTGGTGGCAGGATGAGTTTTGGAAACACATGGTCAAGAAGTTTCCAGATTTGGAGCGTGGCGAGAGCGCCAGCCTGACCGTTTTGCCTCCCGCCAAGGGCGATGCCCAGGGCTACACCCCCTTCTCCGTGGCCAAGGAGACCCGCGGCATGGCCATCTCCGCCCTGTCCGAGCATCAGGATCTGGCCTTCCAGGTTCTGGACTTCATGTGCAGCCCCGAGGGCCGCTTTGTGGAGATCCTGGGCACCGAGGGCAACAACTACGAAGTGGGCGAGGATGGTAAGATCACCATCACCAACACCTGGTATGTCCCCATGTTCAACACTCTGAACAACTTTGACGAGTCCGTCCTCAGCAAGCCCTACTACTCCGACGTGGCCCAGTCCTCTCTGGACATGGTCAACGAGTACATGTCCCTGGACAACGACTTCGCCATCTCCAGCGACCTGACCGTCTCCTGGGACGCTGCCCAGAACGTGGTCTCTGAGTTCTATGCCGACTACATCATCGGCAACAAGACTGACGCCGACTGGGATGCCTTTGTGGCCTCCTTCTATGAGATGGGCGGTCAGGCTGTGACTGACTACGCCAACTCGGTCCTGAAGTAATCAAATCACCCCTAACCCAATGATGCAGGGCGTCTTGCCGCGCCCTGCATCACCTATGACACGAAAAGGAGAACGGATATGTTAACAAGACAGGAACTGCTTTCTAACCGTGAACTG
>OJAI01000825.1_pt1 | contig 19675 bp, 15 predicted proteins | sample 1588891 | NCBI WGS metagenome assembly OJAI01 (sample SAMN03283255) | human gut metagenome | biome: human-associated habitat; material: feces | host: Homo sapiens | place: USA | collected 2013 | reverse complement strand
TCCGCAGATTTTTCTGCGGAGCCCCGATTGCCAAAAGTATGGTCCCCGGTGTCCTCATTCCGTTTCGGCCCCTGGGACGGCCGTTCCCTCACATTCCGACGAAGCGATCGAAGTATTGGCGGAACCGTTCGACGACTCGGCTCTTCATCAGCTCGTACGCGTTGCTCGGCGCGAAGCGTGACACAGGGGGCAGCATCGACACTATTCTGGTGCCGTCCGTGTCGACATAGCCTTCCTTGAAGCAGTCGATGATGAACTGCTCGGCCAGTCCCGTCTTCAGGTGCTCCTCGCTGACAATGCGCTCGAATTCCTCCTGCTTCTTGCGGACGATGTATTCCTTCCAGTCGCGCTGCACATCCGCGCCTGAGGACAGGGACTCGACGAACGAGTCGATGAGGTCCTTTTTGCTGCGCAGGTCGGGCGAAGACATGATGGTGCGGCTGATGTCCGCGAGGATCGACTTGTCCTCCATATGCCCGTCATGGTATTTGGCTACGAGTTCGAGGATGTAGTCGATGTTCACTTCGATCTGTTTGACCAGTTCGGCTTCGAAGACGACGTCGTCGTTGATGATTTCCCTGTCGGCTTCCTCATGCGAACGCCACTGTTGGTAGAGATCGATGTACAGGCTCTGGTAGTCCTGCAGGTCGCGCAGGCTCAGCACATCTTCGTTGGAGAAATCGTCGAAGGCCTGCAGGATGTTGCGCAGCCGCAGGATCGAGCCGAACAGGGTGAGGAAATCCTTCTGCGCCTGTTCTCCGACGATTTCCTCGCCCAAGGGGAACCGCTTAAGCAGCTGCGAGACCTTCTCGGTGTATGCAGCGAGATATTCCGCATATGGTTTAAGCACCACCGTGCCCTTGGCGTCCTTGTCCCCGAACAGAGCCAAGGCGTCATCCACCTCCTGCCGCAGATCGCGGAAGCAGACGATGTTGCCGAAGGTCTTCACCGAGTTCAGGATGCGGTTGGTGCGGCTGAACGCCTGCATCAGGCCATGCTGCTTCAGGTTCTTGTCCACCCACAGGGTGTTGAGCGTCGTGGCGTCGAAGCCGGTGAGCAACATGTTCACCACGATGGCCATGTCCAGATCGCGGTTCTTGAGCCTGAGGCACAAATCCTTGTAGTAGTTCTCGAACTGGTCGGAGGCCGTGCTGAAGCTGCTGCCGAACATTCGGTTGTAATCGCAGATCGCGGCATCGAGGAAATCCCGTGATGACTGGTCAAGGCCAGCGGTCTCGAAGTCCTCGTCATCAATGAAGCCCTGCTCGCCGGGGTCGGCCTCGTTCGGCGCGAAACTGTAGATCAAGGCGATTTTCAACGGTTCCCCGCCGCGCTCGGCCTGCTGGCGCTGGAACTCGGCGTAATACTGCTTGGCCATGCCGATGGAATCAGCCGCGAACAGCGAATTGAAGCCGCGGACGCGCCGGTCCTTGAGCATGTAGCTGGATTGCCGCTTGGTTTTCTGGTCGAAATGGTCGAGCACATACGACGTGACCGCGCTCACGCGCCGCGGGTCGCTCAGCGCCTTGGCCGCGTCGATGCCGTACACCTGTTCATCCCTGACGCCTTCCTTGCGGCGCACCGTGTCCACGTATCCGATACGGAACGGCAGCACGTTGCCGTCCTTGATCGCGTCCACCACCGTGTATGAGTGCAGGCAGTCGCCGAACGCCTGTCCGGTGGTGCGCAGATTGGGGGAGCCTCCGGTTTTCGCGTTCACGGCGAAGATGGGCGTGCCGGTGAATCCGAACAGATGATAGTTCTTGAAATGCTTGGTGATGGCGGTATGCATCTCTCCGAACTGGCTGCGATGGCATTCGTCGAAAATCAGCACCACATGCTGCGCGTAGGCATCGTGCTTGGGATTGCCGCGGATAAATGAGGAAAGCTTCTGAATCGTGGTGACGATGATCTTCGCGTCGGGGCTGGCAAGCTGGTCGGCAAGCACCTTGGTGCTCTTGTTGGAGTTGACCGCGCCCTTTTTGAAACGTTCGTATTCCTTGATGGTCTGGTAGTCGAGATCCTTGCGGTCCACGACGAACAGCACCTTGTCCACACCATCCATGTTGCTGGCGAGCTGCGCCGTCTTGAAACTGGTCAGCGTCTTGCCGCTGCCTGTGGTATGCCACACGTATCCGCCCGCCTCGGGCGTGCCGAGTCTCTTCGGATCGTATTCGCTGATGAGAATGCGGTTGAGGATGCGTTCGGTGGCCGCGATCTGGTATGGGCGCATCACCAGCAGGTCATGCTCGGCGGTGAACACGCAATATCGCGTCAGGATATTGAGCAGTGTATGCCGAGCGAGAAAAGTCCTGGCGAAACCCGTCAGGTCGGCGATGACATGGTTGCGCCCGTCGGCCCACCAGCTGGTGAACTCGAAACTGTCGGAGCTCTTCTGCGAACGGCCGGCTGCGGGACGGCCTTCCATTTCATGGATGTGCTTGAAGCGCGTGGTGTTGCTGTAGTACTTGGTGTGCGTGCCGTTCGAGATGATGAAGATCTGGGCGTACTCATAGAGTCCCGATCCAGCCCAGAAGCTGTCGCGCTGGTAACGGTTGATCTGGTTGAACGCCTCCTTGATCGCCACGCCCCGCCGCTTCAATTCGATTTGCACCAACGGCAGGCCGTTGACCAGAATCGTCACATCATACCGGGTCGGATGGCTGCCGCCCTCCTCCTCGAACTGGTGAAGCACCTGGAGGCGGTTGCTGTGAACATGCACCTTGTCGATGAGACGAATGTTCTTCGTCGTACCATCGTCACGGTTCAGGATCTGGATGTTGTCTTCCTGGATCAGCCGGGTCTTGTCCTCGATGCCCGCCGTCGAAGGGGCGATGGCCTCGTGGAAGAAATGCGACCACTCATTGTCGGTGAACCGGACATCGTTCAGCTTCTCAAGCTGGGTGCGCAGGTTTGCGATCAGTTCGGATTCCGTATGCGCGGAAAGTCGTTCATAGCCTTGGGATTCAAGGATTCGCAGCAGCTCCTCCTCCAGATCCGCTTCGCTTTGGTACGCGGTCTCACGGCCGTGACTAGGCTCGTATTCGGCCACCACGGTGCTTTCCGCGCCCTCGGCCACGAGCTTGTACGACTTGCCGCCATCCGGCAGATCCATATCCGACCGCGTCGTCATCATAGACTCCTTCTCCATCTGCGTTTGTCCGCCATCCTACTCAAAGGAATTCGGATTCCGCAGCGCATATGGGATTCCTGGATCCTGCGGCTTATTCCCAATGCAGGGCCGTCCTGATTCCAGAGGCGTATGTCTCATTCGAGTCGAGGAAGCGACGAATCACCATGGCGTAGCCATCGTCACCCTCGATATTCCGCACAAGATACATGAGCGCAAACAGCGATGACGCCACGGATTTCTCGCCGTATTCGAAATCGGCGAACGCGGTTTTCATGTCACGCGTCATAGGCGATGGAATGACCATCTCCCGATGCCACAGTCTGGCATGATGCGAGCACAGATTGCGCAGATAAACCATGGCGTGCACGACCTCCGAGGAAGTCCGCAGATTGGTGCGTAATCCGACCGATCTGTACAATTCCCTGAGCGCCTTGGCATCCGTGTGCAGGGAAAGCATCCGGGAGAGCGTATCGAACGGAAACGTCTCGACGGCCGCCCACACGGGCACCGGTCCGCCTTTGCGCCGGTAATGTCGCATGCATACCTCATTGGACATTCCCATCCATTTGCTCATGTTGCGCAGCAGATTGTCGCGCAGCAGTTCGCCGCGTTTGCTGCGCACATCCTGATAGGATTCGGGATCCATATACGTGTAGGCGTTGCCGTCTGACGCCAGCAGGTATGCGATTCTCGAACGCAGGGTGAGTTCCACTTTCGCGGTGCCCTTGAGGATGATGTTGCGCAGTTCCTCGTCCATCGTGTAGGGAATAAGGAAGTCAACGTCCCGGGTGCCGGGCCGGTACCTGTTGTCGCCAGCTGCCGGGTTGACTTGGAATGGACGGAAATAGCCCGAGAGACGATAGTAATTGCAGTCAAAGAGTACCTGCCGTAGTTTCGCCTCATCCGTGATCGCCAAACCGCGATCCGACATCAGCGCAATCATCTGGTCGATGGTCTTCGCAGGCTTGGATTCCGCCCCAGTATGAGAAGAGCCCCCTGGTTTGAGCACTGTGAGTAGGCTTAGGGAGCTGCTGTTATCTGCCATGCTAGTCGTGTCCTCACATTTTGAAAAGTCTGCGGCGCGTCCCAACCATGCTATGCATCCCTATGGTCCGGCAGACGACCATGCGCCAACTCGACCGTTCCCACGATGAAACGTCACACGGCAAGTTCGTCGAATGACAGCAGGCGGTCCCGGTAATACTCGTACTGCTTGCGACGGGCCTCGATCTCGGCGGGCAGGCCGGAACTTAGGTCATTGGTGAGCTTGTCAAAACGATCCAGGATGGAGACAATTCGGCGTTGCTCTTCAAGCGGCGGCAAACTAATGGGATACGACTTCACCTTCTTAGCATTAATATTCGATTGTGAGCCCTCACCCAATGCCTTTAGATGTTCATACTCATTGGAAAGCCAGTGGAACACATATCGGACATCAGCTTTGGTCTCGTCAATCTGCAAGTTACAACATGCTTGATTGGTTGTTAGGGGAATGCTGTTCACTGCTACCTTTGCTGCCGTTGCCCCATACATTGCCACAATCACACAATTGGCCGGTATCCACTGGGCAGCCGAATTTCTCAATCCTTCATCTGAAATGGTGGCTGAAGTTTGATTAATAACATTGAAATCAATATCCTGAGTCCTCAACCATGGGACATTCCCATCATAGTAATCATGACGCTTTGATGATGGCGTTCCGCCTGAACAGATTCGGATGCAGATATCCTGAATACAAACGGTTACGACTCTCTCGAATGTGAGGAGTTCATTGCGATAATAGGCATACTGCTTCCTCCGCGCCTCCAGCTCCGCCTCCAGCTCCGCCTCCAGCTCCGCCTCCAGCGAGCTAAACGAATCCAAAAACCGAACGATCTCCTCCTGTACCGGCAATGGGGGAACGGGAACATGGATTTTGGCCATTGCATCGCCATTTACACGTAGCACTTTTGTACCAGTTATATATTTCTTTTTCTGTGACTGGAACAGCTCCGATTGGAAGCAATAAGATATATATTTTGGATTTTGATGATGCCGGAAAATATAGGCGTCACCGCTAATAGCAATCGGCTCTTCGCCTAGCCATGCGCATGCCTTACAAACATCTTCTTCGTTTTCACTTGTCGTAGCTATAACCAGATCGCCTTTATATGCTTTCTTTCGTTTTTCAGCCAAGTTTGGGTCAATGAACGACTTCGTATGATCAGCAAATAAGCCATAATAGGTATAAATCTGTCCATAATGGATGCACCCGAATCCAGAATCTCGAAAATCCCTCTTCTGAATGCCATTACCTCGAATAAACTCACCTATTTCGCCCAACGTTTGGTGTTTCACCCCATCAGGACAATATTCCGCAATCAAATCGTCAATCCTGCTCATGCTCATGCTCCCGATACTGGCTGAAGGATAGTTCCATGTACTGTTTCCTCATTCTGTATTCCGAGGACTCTGGGTACGTTAAGTCCTTGCCTATACGCGCAATAGGACTGAAATAGCATCCGTATGCTTCCAGTACTGGCAAATAGTCAGATGACACGGCGCAAGCAACAGAATTTCGGTTCCTTCCGCCATTCAGCGATAATCGGACTTCGCGAAGTGCTAACTTATTGAATCCTTTTTCATAAAAAAGGTAATTCTCCCCACCGGCGCGGGCATGGGACTTATAGACAAGACAATCAGGATCCTGGGCCTTGATCATCCTAAGCAATTCCAATTCAGTCTTGTTTAGCGGCGCAGCGTTATCGACCTTGTCGATTATCGCTTGTATCTCGAAATCACGAGCATCCACAAGAACCAGTGGTTCTTGATCCATCAAGGTAGGCCATGTGCTGGTCGCATCATCGTACGCTTTGAACAGAATCACATCAGACGAAGCGCCATGTTTTCTAATTTCAGCTTTTGCCGTTTCCGCACTGCTCGACCAATAAGACAAGCGCTGATTGCCGAATACGCTACTATAGCGCCCGCCGGAAGGCAATCTCAGATTCCCCGCATGCAATTCGCTAACTGTTTTCCCGTACATCGAGTGACTGAATTCAACGCAGCGATAGAAGTCGAACTCTCGACTGCATGCCACAGGGATTTCGGGAAGATACTGTGTCCTACCAAAATAGCCCTGTGCCTGAAACGCTTCAACCATTTCAGCTCTCCAAATCCGCGACGATGGCGTCGATCTGAGTGCGGAGTTCGCTCTCTCGTGCCACGATGTCGGAGATCTGCCGGTTGAGTGCGGCGATGTCGATCTTCTCTCTCGTGTCTTTGGGTTGTACGTAACTGCTGACCGACAACACGTAATCGTTCTTACGGATGTCCTCAAGCGAGGCGACGGCGGAGAAATGCTCAACCGGTTCGCGTTTCACATAAGCATCCATGATTGCGGCGATGTCGTCGGGTGAAAGCTGGTTTTGGTTGCCGACGTGTACAAACCGTTCCGACGCGTCGATGAACAGCACGCTGTCGTCGTTCTTCGATTTCTTGAGCACGATGATGCAGGTGGCGATGGAGGTGCCGAAGAACAGGTTCGGCGGCAGCTGGATCACCGCGTCGATGAAGTTGCCCTCCAGCAGGTATTTGCGGATTTTCTGCTCCTTGCCGCCGCGGTAGAGCACGCCGGGAAACTCGACGATGGCCGCGGTACCGTCGGCCGCCAGCCAGGAGAGCATGTGCATGGTGAACGCCAGATCGGCCTTCGACTTCGGCGCAAGCACGCCAGCCGGGGCAAATCGCGGATCGTTGATCAGTGTGGGGTTGTCGTCGCCCTCCCACTTGGTGGAGTAGGGCGGGTTGGACACGATCACCTCGAACGGTTCGTCGTCCCAGTGCTGGGGATTGATCAGCGTGTCGCCGTAGGCAATGTTGAAATGGTCGTAGTTCACATCGTGCAGGAACATGTTGATGCGGCACAGGTTGTACGTGGTCAGGTTCTTCTCCTGGCCGAAAAACCCTTGCCGGACCTTATCCTTGCCCAGCACCTTGATGGATTGCAGCAGCAGGGAACCGGAACCGCACGCCGGGTCGTAGACCTTGTTCACTTCGCTCTTGCCATGGGTGGCGATTCTGGTCAGCAGCTCGCTGACCTCCTGCGGCGTGAAGAACTCGCCACCGGATTTGCCGGCGTTCGCCGCGTACATGGTCATCAGATACTCATACGCATCACCGAACGCATCAATTTTGTTGTCCGCGAAGCTCTCCGTACCCAAGTCCAGATCGCCAATGGCATTGAGCACCTTCACCAGCTTGGCATTGCGATCCACCACGGTATCGCCGAGCTTGCGGCTGTTCAGGTCCAAATCGTCGAACAGGCCGCGCAGACTGGATTCCGAACGCGAGCCGATGGCTGAGCCCTCGATGTTCTTGAACACCCGCTGCAGCGTCTCGTTCAGGTTCTCGTCCGCATCGGCACATCTGCGCACGTTGGCGAACAAGTCGGACGGGAGGATGAAATAGCCCTTCTCCTCCACCATCGACTTACGCACCTGCTCGGCCGTGGCATCGTCCAGCTTGGCGTAGTCGAAATCCACATCGCCGGCCTGGTGCTCGTACTCATTCAGGTATGAGGTGATGTCCTCGGAGATGAACCGGTAGAACAGGAACCCCAACACATACTGTTTGAAATCCCAGCCGTCCACTGAGCCGCGCAACACATTGGCGATACTCCAAATCGTTTTGTGCAACTCCGCGCGCTGCGTTCCGCTATTCGTCATGCCATGCCTTCTTCAAAACCGTAGATATAGCCTTCAACAATACCAAGTACGCAGATTCACACACCAGTAGAAGCAGACGACACCCACACTGTGCGTCATGCTGAGGGTCATGGCTTTCCCATGTTCCAGTTTCGATAGCCGGGGTTTAATCGTCGGTCAGAATTGGTCTATTCCCAAAAACCTACCAACCTACCGACCTACCTGGTGGAATCACTGGGATTTGGTCGCCTACTGAGCTCGCCTACCGACCTACCTTGGATTCCCGTAGGTAGGTCGGTAGGCTCGGGTCGGTAGGTCGCGGAAAACCTTACGGCAGTAGTGAGTAGGCGGGTAGGTCGGTAGGTCGCTCACGCAAGCGAATACCAGTGGCCGCCCTTCATGCCCTTCCTGTGTTTGATCTTTCCTGAAGCCATCAGGTTCTCCAGAGCGGCATCCAGACTGGCTTTCTGTCTTTTGGACAGGGAACGGGTCAATTCCCCTTTGGACACGGATGGCTTCGGCGAGTTGGACAGCACCTCCATGATGCGCTCCTCGGTGGCGAGCTGGGAACGCATATCGACCTGTTCGCGGACCAGCTCGTCCTCCTCTTTATAGTCCGCGCGTCGTTTGAGGTTCTCATTCCTATACTCTTGCAGGTTTTCCTCGTAGCATCGACGCGAGTAACGCATCATCATGCCCGCGAGTTCCCAGTCCTCCTGCATGATTTCGGATGACAGCGGGTCTTCAAGCAAGCGGAAGGCCGCCGACAGTTTGGCACGCAGGAACATGCCGTGGGCCCGGCGCGGATCGCCGCCATGCTCCCTGTTGACCCGTATTTTGTCGGCTCTCATTTCGGCTATCGCTATCGGCGGCAGACGCATGGGGCGCTTCTCCAGATGGCTGGAATCCGGCGTGGAGTCATTGGCCTTTGCATAGCTGCCGCACTCGTAGAGCCGGTTCATCTGCTCGATGGGATAGTCAACGGGCAGCAGACCGGTGTCGTAGGGAAATCTCGTCAACGATGACAGCGCGACCGGATCCTCGTCAAGGGCGCGGACATTGAGCCTGTCGCTGTACGCGGAGACGTACAGGAACCGCTGCTGGAATCCCACACCGACGCCAACCTCGAACATGCCCATCATCGACGGCTGGGCGGAAATCACCACAGCCGTTCTATACCCGTGTTCCGGAATGGTCACGGACAGCTCCTTGTTCTTGGTGTAGTCGCCGATCTGCTGGCCGGAGAACAGCGACAGCACCTCCGCCTGGAGGTTGCTTTCCTTCGCGCTTGACAGCGCCTTGAAATTGGACGCCTCGGAATACCTGATCATCGCGCGAGGAGTCTTGCATTCCAGTCTGAATCTGCCGTCGTCCTGCACACGCTGGCCGAATAACGCGCTGATGGCCTGCCCGCTGGCCACGCTGGTCACTGGGGCGTCACGAATGTCCGGCACCAGTGCCTTCGCTGCGCCAAAGGCCGCATCCTTGCCCGAGCCCGGATTACCAAGAATCACCACGCCGAAATTCAACGATCCGTAATCCGCGCCAATGGTGGGTGGCAGCACCACATGGGGCGGCGTCGCCACGATGATGCGGCAGAGCGTCACGGCGAGCACCGCGTAGGGGGAAACGAACCTGCTGACCGCATAATCTTTGATCTGTTGCAGGCTCTCCCTCGAATTCCAGAATTCGTCGTCAGGAAATGACGCGTTGTCATCGGATTCCGGATTGTACGGGATGTTTCCCGCGGTTCTTGCTATGCCGTCCCCGATGAATTCGCCCCTCTCCGGGCGCGCATCGCTATAATGAAGCATTGTAAGGGTCCTTTTTATCTCGCGCCGGTTTGCAAACAGCAGCGCGCATGAACATGGATTCTTTGAGGTCGTGTCAATTCCCGTTGACGTGACCTCACGTTTTCCAAGTACGGATACTTAGCCTTCAATGAGTTTTTTGAGGGACGCGTAGGAGACAAGATATACTCGCCCGACCTTGCGGGCTTTGATCTTTCCCTGATAAATGAGGTTGTAGACAGTTTTGGAGTCTTTGAAGCCTAGAAGACGGGTGGCCTCGGCAATAGTCACGGAGATAGGTTCCAAATTCCAAGGAGCGACCGTTGCTGACATGATAATCTTCCTTCCTGCAAGGCAGGCCTTGCCATGGGTAATTGCTTTAACGTCATGCAGACGACAATCGGAATGATCGTGGAATTAACTGTAGCACTACTAGAAGGGACATGTTGGCCCGTATAAACAGTGGGAATTACCGTGGCGTCGTCACCTTGCAGTCTCGAAAACTGGCGGAAAATAAGGCTTTTCTCGCATTCTGCACAGAATCTCGTATCCTCCGCCCGGATTGGAGCCCCGGAAACCGTTGAAATCATTCGGTTTCCGGGGTTTTGCTTTGGTTCCTTCCGATTGTCGGTTCCCTCCAGGTTCCCTCCGTTTGGACACCTCCGGCCCCGACCCGCCGCGCGTGTCACATATCGGAACCGACGATTCCGGACACGCCTTCGGGCCCCCGCCCGCTGCGTGTCCGCCATTGAAGCCCGACCCCGCCCCACGCGTCCCGCCGGCGGGCCGATCCGGATCCCCTCATGCCCCCCCGCGCAGTTTTTTTCGTTTTGGTTCGCAACAATCCCGGACGCCCGTCGCGCAGCGCGATGCGCCCCATGTGGTTTGGCCCAGCGCGAAGGTTCCCCCTGACCCCCTCCGATAAACGCCACACGAACGCATACGGGTGCCATAACAGCCCATTCGAACCGTCAATCGACTCCTTCATACATAGACAAGAAGCCAAGGAACGTCCGTCGGTCGGATGGGCCCGAAGGAGATAACGGCAAACCCTACCGCCGGCACCCTCCCCCGGGTATTCGCCAGCGAACGGCACCGGCTCCACCATGACCGCCAAGGAGAAGACATGAGCCCGGACCCCATCCGCCGCAAAGGCAGGAAGACACTCGCCAAGATATACGATTCCCTATCCGACCCGGAAGAAGCCGCGGACAGGTCGCGCATCATCGGGCTGCCCACCAAGAAGGAGGCGCGCGACATCCGGGACGAATTGACGGCGGCGGCGTGGGCCGGCGGCAAATCGGTGTCGCGCATACGGACGGCCAAGGAATACATCAGCATCGTCGAATCATTCTTCCGCAAGCTGCGGGCCATCAAAAACGCGGAGACGCGAACCCCGCAGACGGGTATTCCATCCCTGCGGGAACTGCTGAGGGACACCCGCGTCACCAACCTCGACGAGCGTGAAGGAATGATCGAGACCGCAAGAGCGGACACGGCGATCCTGCTTGTCGGCAGGAAAGACCTCCGAGGCAAGGGAGCCCGGATACTGCTGGCCCTGAACGAGACGCGACTCAGCATGGGAAAGACGACGATCCTCCTGGCCCACGGAACGGAAAAAGACTACAAAGCCGTCCTGCCCGCATACAAGCCCAAGTTCTACCGGCGATAAGCAATAGGCGATAGGCAAAGGCGCGAAGCGGCATTCCGGCGGCCCACCCCTTCGCCCCGGTCACGCATGCGCCCGGCCGGCCGCCGCTCCCCCTCTCGCCCTGCCCTTGAAGCGTTTGTGTCTCCATCGCGCACCCACGGGCCGGATTCGGCTCGATTCAGCCCGTACCGCACTCCCATTCCGGCCACCCACGGGTATTCGCCTCCGGCCGACCTTATCTGGTTGAGATAATTCGTGATGCCGGCGTCGGTCGGATCGCCGTTGTAGGGCAGGTTCTTGAGGATCGCGTCCTTCGAGCCGGTGAAGTAATACCCCTTCGCCGTCACGCTCGTGCCGTCGATCCAATGGTCACCCGACTTCACGCCGACCGTCACCCTGTCGGTGATGGGCTGACCCTCCTGAATGATGTGAGGGGCCTCGGTGGAGATGGTGGGGGTGAAGGCCATTGGGGGCTGGGACTCGTTCACCGCGACGCAGATGGCCTGGTTATTCACCGTGCCGGCTGCGGCCATCTCAGCCATGCCCTTGTCGAACTCAGCGCGGGCGAACTTGGCTACGTCGCTATCAGTCCAATCCTGCAGATTGTGCTTGATGCCACCGTTCGGCTGTGCCTGAGCCTGAGACCATCTCTCCTCGAACAGGGACTTCCAGTGCACGGCGTTGTCGCCCCACATGGCTCCGCCGCGCAGCGAAGTGGCGAAGCCAATCACACGTGCCCTTTGATGGGTGGCGTCGAGGGCGCGGTTCACCGCCTGGTTACAGGCCTTCTGAATCAGAGGCTTGTTGGTGCCATAATCACTGACCTCCACGCCTGCCTTGGCCAGATCGCTGAGCAGATCGCTGGTGTTGGCGTTGTCCCTCGTGCCCCAACCGGTGGGCGGATTGCCCGCAGCGGTGGCGGTGAGGTCGTCCTTGAGCCACAGGACGAAGTCATTCGGGCCGATACCGTTGCCACTACCGCCACCGCCGATAATGACGCCGTTGCCGGAGTTGTCGATGGCGTTGGCAGAGGAAACGGCCACCAAACCACCCGTGGCGAGGGTCGCGAACGCCGCAAGCGACGCAATACCCCTCCTCAGCCAACCCGGCTTTTCCTTGGGCGGAGTGGGCTTGTTATGCTTTTTGTCTTTCAGCATATCTCTCCTAAATCGAACTATATTGACCAAGCAACGCCGCGCACCCACCGAACCCAACCGGCGGCGCACGACCTGCTTGCCCCGAAGCGGACAATCACGCCACGGGCATCACCCACGCCATCTGAGAGACAAGCGCCAACACGCCAGCATGAGAGCATGCGTGAAGACATGAAAAAGCCCCACCTCAACGAGATGGGGCTTGAAGGGAGGGAAGATGACGGAGATTAGTTGCCGAGGATGGAGCACGCGGCCTGAGAACAATCAAGACCATCGCCTTCGCCACCACCAAGGACTCCGTTGTTGGGACGTTGAACGGGGGCTGAGGAACCGCCACCATAAGAGGGGCGATAGGACTGCTGCGGGGCGGAATACCCACGGTTGGAGGAATACCCACGGCCGGAGCCGCCGTAACGGTTGTAGGACTGGGAGTAGGAGCGTTGCGGCTGCGCGGCTGCCTGCGCTTGGGCGGCTGCCTGTGCTTGGGCTTGGGCTGCGGCCTCGGCGTCGGCCTTGTCCTTCGCGGCCTTCGAATCAGTCACCTGCCTGACGGCGGCGTCGAGCTTCGCCTTGGCGTCGGTGTACGTCTTCGGGTCGGTGACGCCCTTCTTGGAAAGGGTGTTGTTCGCCTCGTCGATGGCCTTCGTGAGGCTGTCGCGGGTGGCGTTGTCCGCCACCTTCCCATCCGTGTCCTTGAGGGTCTGGCTCGCGCCGTCAATACCCTGCTTGAGCTGGCTCTTCGCGCCGTCCAGCTCCTTCGCCAGCTTGCTGTCCCTGACGGCCTTGAGCGCGGCGTTGAGCGCCTTCGCTTGGGCATCGGCCTCGTCCGCGTCCGTGGCATTGGCCCTCCTCGCGGAAGCGAGCCGCCACGCCAGCCACTCGCCCGGCTGGTCCTCGGGGATGCCCTTGAGCGCCTTGGCCTTACTGATGGCGGCGTCAAGCTTGTCCAGCAGCTTCGGCTCCTTGAGCTGATCCGCCTTGTATGTGGTGGCCGTGGCCTCGTCCACGGCCTTCATGAGCGCCTTGTCGGCGTTCCCGGCTTGGGCTACCGCCTCATGGTAGGCGTTGCCCTCGTGGTGCGTCCAGTAGGCGTAGCCGCCGCCGATACCCGCCAGCGCCACGACCACCGCCGCGACGATGACGGCAGTGAGCTTGGCGCGCTGAATACCCTTGGGCTTGCTCTCCTCTGGGGTGGCGTCATCCATGGTTTCCACTTCCTCTGATGGCTTCGTCATTGCTCTTCCCTATGTCCTTATGCGCTGACACGTCGATTCGCCCATCGACATGGATATAACGGCGCGGAGGCCGTCAGGCCGAAGCTCCTTATCCCGTGGGGACGTCAGAGACAACCGCGCTTCCATGTCAAACGGATTCAACACTACAGTATAGCGAAAGCCACAACTTTGTGGCCTAGTGAGATGCGGACGCCACATATTTTTGGCGCGTGGCTGTTAAAGACGATTCGAAGGAATGGGCGAGGTACGCCAAGGAGCTGGGCGTCAACCTCCAGCGCCTCCGCGTCGAGCGTGGCCTCACCCAAGAGCGCGTGGCCTATGACGCAGGCCTGTCGAGATACCAGTACCAGCGAATGGAATGGGGCAGGATAGGCAAGGACACCCCCGCCAATCCCACGTTGAAGACCATCATGGCCGTGGCCCAAGTGCTCGGCGTCACCCTCGACGAACTCCTGCCCCAGCCATGGCCCGACCTGCACGCCAAGTAGGCCCTCCGCCGTCGCGGCCCCGGCCCGTTGGGGAGGCGGTGGCAGGAATCTTGGGTAGCCCGCCTGCCCCGTTTTTCCGCCCTACGCCCTTTTGACGCCCGATATGCGTTCCGCCGCCCGGGTTTTCCTTCGGGGTCGGATACGACGTCCCGTTTCTTTGGGTGGCTCGGCGCGGGGCGCCTCCGCCTCCGCCTCTGCCGCCGCCTCGACCGCTTTCGCGAATCCGCCATCCCCTTGTTCAATATAAGGGAATTTCAACCCGCCTCTTCACTACACCCACTTTCATTTCAACCGGTCTTCCTATATTTATAAGAACCTGTAATCCCAGTGATTCAGGAAAACGAAGTTTTCTTCAACTGCCCTCTTGGCCACAAGAAGAAGGGGGCACAGTGCGGATGGTTCGGTTCCCGCACTGTGCCGCAATACTTACTCGCAGCGGATTTCGACACCGCCAGCGTCGACCTTTATCCGCAGAGTGATCTCGACAGGGCCGTTATCGGCATTCAAATCGAGCCGAATGCACCGGCCTCCTCCCTCGGCGCCGATATCATCGGACCCGCTTCCCGCCGTCGGTCGGGGGACGGTCTCGGCCTCAGGGGCCGATTCGTTATCCTGCGCACCCCTGTCCGGGGTCGCATCATTGCTCGCTTCGGCGAAACGGTCCCGACGTTCCTTCTTGAGCCCGGTCATGGTCAGCTCGCACCAGTTACGCGAGCTGCCCCACAATCGTGTTCCGAGACCGTAATTCCGTTTGTGTCTTCTGGCGACTTTCGGCCGGATTCGCTCGCATCTGCAACGTTCGCTCCACACCACCGCGCCACGTTCCCATGCCTTCCCCTGATGGGCGACGGTTCGCGGCTCCGGCTTGGCGGATCCATCGGCGTTCCTGCCACATGAGGAGTTGGCCATCATCAGTCTCAGACAAGCCACTCGCCTCATCCGTTCCCTCTTGCGCTGCCGTTCTTTTTCGGAAGGCCGGAACACCTCGAAGGGTTCGACAAACCGCACATTGGCAATTGCGCCATGAACCGGGCAGCATTCCGAGGGATTGACCTCGTCGAAGAGCGGGAGCCCGTCAACCGTGCGCTGCACCCACATCCGGTACAGTCCGACCGTCTTTCGTTCGCTTTCGGTCAGACCGTCGATGTCCGAGACATCCTGCACCAAGCCATCGCGGATGCTTTTGGTCATGTAGTGCAGCAGCCGTTCGCCATCGCCGAGCGGGGCGACCTTGTTGGTCGGCAGGTCGACGATCTGCCTGTTCATATCGTCGCCGACCTGTTGGATATCGATGACCGGGCCCCATTGTACACACGAGCCCTTCAGACGAGTGCCGCCGATGAGCTTGACGAGACCGTCGGTGTTGACGTAGGTCTTTTCGCCGGGGAATCGCAGCAGCAGATGCACATGCGCAGCCATCCGGGATTGCAACTCGATGGTATAGAAATACGCCAAGCGCGGGTATTTCTTCCTCAGCTTGGTCATGGTCGCGTTCAGCAGACCCCCCAGTTGCACATTGAACGTCGCCATCGCGGCGAAGTTCACATCACGGTCGAAGTTCCGGGGCACACCGCTCAGGGGATACCCTCCCCCATGCTCCCTGCCGCACAACGGGCAACCCTTCCCCACCCTATGCACGGGCACACCGGGTCGGCTGAATGAGGGTGCCGTCAGGGTCACGAACACGAACGTGCCGGATTTTTCCAGACCCGCCTTGCCTATGCTCAGAACGTCGAGCTGTCTGCGCAATCGGCAGCCGCCGCAATGACCGCAGCGCACCTTCATGCCATTGGAACGGCGGTGGGGATGCAGGCACCGGGTCGGGTATTCCGCATCCGAGGATGCCGCCACTTTCGTCGTATCAGGCTCAGGATCGCCGAATAGCGGCACATCGACGTACGCGCCCCTCTTCGGCTCGGCGGCCTCGGTTTGGTGTTTCGGGAAAACTGCCACCATCGCCGATCACCGCCCCTCGCCCATCTCGGCGTCGATGCCGTCGTAAGCCCCGCAAAGGAACCGCCGTGAAGGATTTCGCGGAAAATCGCCATTGTGATTCCGATGAGGCCGATTCGTCGCCGGCGCGGCCGCAGACCTACCGGCACCGGCCAAAGCGCCAGCACCCCATTCCGTCTTGGAATTGAAACCGATCGCCGCCTCATACGCGCCCATTTGTGGCTCATCGAAATCCGGGTTCTCGAATTTCCGCGAGATTCCCAGCCCCGCCCGCATCAACAGGTCGCGTCGCGGCCAGCGGCTGGCGATCTCCTCGCGCCGCACCAGTAAAGTTCGCCGGATTCGTATGGAGCTCAAGCCACCCAGCTCGAAACCGCCGAGAGCGGTTTTCTTGCTGAGCGTCCTCGCGCTGGCCAGGTACTCGCGTCCGGCATCAGCGACTTTAATCCACGTAGGTTGTCCGGACACGGCCCGCCGTAATTCCCCGGCGTCGGTTAGGAATTGCGGTGCGAACGCTCGGAAGAACATCCGCACATCCGTGTAGCCGCGTCCTGCTGGATGCCGAAGCCGCGCCCTGTATTCAGCGCATTCCTTGTGCCAATCCAAACCGGCTTCCTGCGCATTGCACCGCACAAGTTGAAGGAGTAAGTTTTCATCCTTCAAAATACGCCGGATTCCATCTGCGGTCAGTCCCAAGTAGGCAGCAAGGCAGACATAGGTTGTAAGCCATTTCCCCATGGCAAGTCTCACAATCCGAGCCACTGCGCGTTCCACGGTGGAACGTCGTGCGCTCGGTGTCCTACCGATCAGTTCATGCAAGACCGGTTATCGAAAAGCCCCCGCTTCGGACTGGTTTTCAACCGATTTTGACGTTTCTCGGCACTTTCAGCGACGACTATTGAAGGGAAGCAAATGTGCAAATTCTGTGAAGAGCAGGGTTTTGGGAACTGCCCCACTATCCGAGAACCGGAAATGCTCGTTTAAACATGAAAAAGCCCCGTACAGCCCATCACGCCATACGGGGTAAATCGTCCTTTTCCCGCTACTTGTCCTGTGCGCCGTAGCTTTCCGTGAGGAATCGGATCAGCTCGGTATTCTTCCTGTTGGATTCCTCGAGCTGCCTGCGCAGCGATTCAAGCTCGCTTGCGGCTCCGGCGCTGTTGTCGCTTCCGGTCCCATGGACGGTATTCGCGGCGCTCATCTCCTCGGTCAGCTGCCTCAACCGGTCTTGGGAGCTGTGCATGTAGTGGGCCGCCATCGAGGAGGTGGACCAGCCGCCGCGCGCTTGCAGGTCGGCGATGGTGGCATCGGTGTGCTGCGCGAAATAGGTGTTGCCGCTGTGCCTCAGGCCATGCAGCACCACGTCCTCGCAGCCGGCCTTCCTGCGCGCCTTGATGAACGCCTTCTCGACCTCCGAATGATGGACGAAGTTGCCGGTGGCGGTGTGGAACAGCTTGCCGTCATCGCCGGGGTCGGCGTATTCGTCGATGTGTTTTCTGATTTCGGCCACGAGACCGTCCGGAATGGGTATTGAGCGTATGCCGGCCTCGGTCTTGGGATCGCCGTCGACGAAACCGTACTCCTTGGAATAGGTCACGGCGTGCGTGATGCGGACCACCCTGCCGTCAAGGTCTATGTCCCTGCGCCGCAGGGCGAGGATCTCGCCCATACGCAACGACAGCCAGAACCCCAGAAGCACCACCAGCCGGTATTTGCCCGGCATGTTGTCGGCGATCTCCCGCACCTTCTCCGGCCCTATGACCGCGCGCTCCTTGCCCTTGTGGGCGGAACCGCCCTTGATCTGGCAGGGATTGAAGTCCAGTATCGCGTTGGGCGCGGTGCAGGCCGACTGCATGATCTGCCTGAGCAGACCGTAGGCGTTGCCACGGGTGCTCAGACGCGACCTCTCCTTGGTCGACGGCCTGCCGTCCACCTTGCGCGGCCGGCCCATCTCCTCATACCAGCGCTCGACGTCCTCCACGGTGATGTCACGCATGGCCTTGTCACCGAACGCCGGATACAGCACACTGTCCAACCGCTGCCGGTACGTGCGCACCGTGGAGGGACGGATCTCCCCACGGGCGATCTTGCCGCCGAACCAGCGTTCGGCATAATCACGGAAGGACTCCGAACGCCGCTCCTCGGCCTTTCTTGCGGAAGCCGAATCCTCATACTCATCGCGGGGGTCGACCCAGATGCCGCCGTCGATGCGGTTCCTCTGCTGGGCGAGCCATCCCTCGGCGGCCTGCCTGCTGCTGAATGCGAAGGGCGCACGGATGCGCTTGCGCCTTCCGTCATCGCCCTTCCTGTCGGGTCTGGGATCGGGATATTCGGCGTAATAGGAGGTGCCGCCACGCACCTTCTTCACCCTGATCTTGCCCCAGCTCCTGCGCGATCCACTCGTTCCACTCATCGCCTGCGACCTTTCATGAAATTCCGGACGGCCGTCCGTTCTCCGACTCCCGCCGTTGTTGACGACAGCATATCGCGGTTCCCCCCTAGTACCCTCCGCTGGGTACGCTCCGGCAGGAAAACTACGCAGCATCCGCTTTCGCACAACGCCCGGAACCGTTGGAATCACACTGTTTTCCCCGGCGTGTCACCGTTTCTCCCGATCTGTCGGAAAACCGGTACTATGTAATTCGAATCTCGTATCCTCCGCTAGCAGGGCTTTCGAAGAAATTCGAAAGCCCTTTTCTTTTGCCGAAAACAGTTTCCTTTCAACGATTCCGAACGGCTTGGACTGTCGGAATAGTTTCCTTGTAGTGTCTTCAGAGGGTGTTCGGCCCGACGATATCGGTGGCACGTTACGTGGTGCATCCGGTAGGCCAAATCGGTGTACCACTCTATGTCTGAAGGGAGCCACTCATGACATTCGATGATCGATCGGCGTGTCATATGAGAACGTCTCCGTCGATTCCGACGGTGTTTACACTTTTACATTTTCCTACACAAGAAAACATAGAAAGTATGGGAGATATAGGTAATCGTGACACCTCTTGTCGGCGTGAAGGTATGGAAAAGCGCAAATTTCCTTCTGGCGGGCTTTGAGCGGCGAACAGAGTGGTACACTCATTCTGGGAATTGGTAGAAAGCCTTGCTGTTGCTGGGTTTGTGGGTTTCGGTATATAGAGTCTCCATGATGTGCGCAGACCTCATGATGCGACGGGCTCGCCTGTTCGGGCCGCTGCTCGCCTCCGGCTGCGAGGTGCTGATCTCGGGGAAGGGGACGCGCCGCGTGCGATTGTTCGACGGTGAGCGGGCCTTGGTCGGGAACGCCACGGCCAAACGAAGAAGGGAATTCACGGAGACGCGTCTTTTGGCCCACGAGGCCTTACGACGTATCGGCCATGACGGGCCCATACTCAAAGGTTCGGATGGTGAACCGCTCTGGCCGTCCGGCATCGTGGGATCGCTGTCGCATTGTCCGTCGCTGTGCGTCGCCGCCGTGGCGTCGGCGGAAAGAATCCGTGCCGTGGGAGTGGACGTGGACGATTCGGACGGATTGTCCGACGGGATCATGCGGTTCGTGTGTTTATGTTCAATGGTTTTAAGACCGGTTGAGCGTTTGGTTTTTAGTCCGAAA
>OJAI01000809.1_pt1 | contig 19920 bp, 9 predicted proteins | sample 1588891 | NCBI WGS metagenome assembly OJAI01 (sample SAMN03283255) | human gut metagenome | biome: human-associated habitat; material: feces | host: Homo sapiens | place: USA | collected 2013 | reverse complement strand
TGCATATGGAGATGTATATAAAAATACAGAGATGAAGATTCCTGGACCTGGAAAAGTAGAACTGGTATACACGGCAGAAGACGGCACAGAGACCAGAGAACTGGTACACAACTATGCAGGACCGGGTGTTGCACAGGGAATGCATAACTTATGCGGATCTATTGAAAGCTTTGCGAGAAGCTGCTTTAATTATGCATTGGATACAAAGCAGGATCTGTGGTTCGCAACAAAAGATACGATCTCTAAGAAGTATGACCATACATTCAAAGATATTTTCCAGGAAATCTTTGACAAAGATTATGCCGAGAAGTTCAAAGAAGCCGGAATTACATATTTCTATACTTTGATCGATGATGCGGTTGCAAGAGTTATGAAATCAGAAGGCGGATATATCTGGGCATGTAAGAACTATGACGGAGATGTAATGAGTGATATGGTTTCTTCCGCATTTGGTTCTCTTGCAATGATGACATCTGTTCTGGTATCACCGGATGGAAATTATGAATATGAGGCAGCTCATGGAACTGTACAACGTCATTATTACAAGCATCTGAAAGGGGAAGAGACTTCTACAAACTCTGTAGCTACAATTTTTGCATGGACAGGTGCTCTTAGAAAACGTGGTGAGATGGATGGAAATGCCGAATTGGCAGCATTCGCAGATAAGCTTGAAAAAGCAACCATTGATACCATTGAAGAAGGTAAGATGACGAAAGATCTGGCATTGATCACGACACTGGAAAATCCAACCGTATTGAACAGCGAAGGATTTATTAAGGCAATTGCTGAAAAATTAAAATAGATAATATATTACAAAAAACACCATACAATGTAAAAGATTCTCGAATGAAATTGTCTTATTACAGTTGTATGGTGTTTTTATTCTATGCTTTTATCCATGAGCCGACCCATTCATGAGTCGTTTTGTTATATTTCCTTTTATATAATGTACCGTTAATATATTTATAACGCCATTCAATATCTGCAGAACTAGGTATGATTTCCGCATTCCCGTCATCGTATTCAATGACTTCAGAGGAGGCGGCATAAACGGAGCTTGTCATAAACGGTAAACATGCAGAACCGGAAAATAAAATAATATAAAATAAAAAGAATAATCGAAAATGATATTTATTCATGAGGTATTTCCTCTTTTTTGGTGTATATTGTTACATTTTTGAAATCATCAGGTATCGTGTCTAATGATCCAACATATTTTCCGTTCACATATAAGTGATAACCATTATGAACCTTTAGAAGACAGACGTTATCATCTTCGAGAGTGAATGTACCGTTTGTATCACTCGAAGGCCCCGGGGAAGATGGTTCGATCACGACAAAAATTGTAATAATAAGTACACCGCATAAAATAATGGTATGTATAACACTTCTAAATAAAGAATGTTTTCTTGGAGCATCTGGTGTGGATAGCATAAATGTGATACGTGATTCAAGTTCGGAAGTAACAGTACCCGTAAAATTAATAGTATCTACCATCTGCAAAGAATCCGAAGAATCGTCGGTGAGTGTATTTTTTGCAATCTTTAATATTAATTCTGCATATTGGACAGAATCAAAATCAGGGATATGTTTCTTTAGATAATTATCATTATCAATCTCTAAAGTAAGAAAATATTCTTTTTGAAGAAGATATACAAAGGGATTCCACCAATGGATACATACAATTAACTCGATAAACAATTTCATCCACAAATCGTGATTCTTATAATGCTTCAGTTCATGCAAACATATAAGTTGTATCTCTTCCTCGGAAAGAGATATATTTTTTGGAAAAACCAGAATTGGGAATAAAGTACCTGTAATAGCCGGTGATGTCCGTGATGGTATAATGGCAATCTCTATGGGAGCCGGAATATATTTGCGGAGCATCTGATATAGTGGATCAGTATGGTCTGAATTTTGTGTAAAATTTTTCAAATAGTTTCCGAGCCGTATTTTTCTATAAAAGAATATAAGGACTTTTATAACCGCCACAGAAATCCAAAGAATAAGTAAGCAGTCATAGATACTCAGATTTCCAATCTTGCTATCACATAATGGATTCGTAAAACGTGGAAGAAATTTTTCTGAATAAACAGAATATGTAAATGGAAAGTTAACGGGAACAGATAACCTTATAAAAATAAGTAGTATCCCTAAAAACAACCACTTAGTATTTTTCGCAAATACATTCCTGGCACGGTATAAAATAATATAAAGATATATTGTAAGAAACATAATTGCAAAAAAACATGTTAAAAATGGACCAAATGATATTTCCATCAGCGTATTTCCTCGATTTCTTTTTTCCTCTTTTGAATTATCTGTTCAAGTCTTTCCAGTTTTGATGCATCCTGCTCTTCTTTGATAAATGCAGCGATCAGCGATGATGTAGAACTGGTTCCGATGATATCTTTATATTCAGTATTAAAATATTCATCTCTGGAAATCAGGGGACGGTAACTTCTGCTCAGTACAGTGCCGCTATATACAATGTCAGCAACTTCTATGAGATTTTCTTTCAGAAGAACCTTCAGACAGGACTGAACCGTATTGATATTCAATGCAGGGCTGCCGTTAACAATGTCCGAAGCAACCATCGGAGAAGAATGATCCCAAAGAACTTTCATAACATCCAGCTGTCGCTTTGACAGTTTCTTTTTCATAATATTACCTTCTTTCTTGCGTATTCACACATTAATTATAACTATGTAAAAAAAAGAAATCAATGAAAATACACAATAAAACCAATAGATTCTATAAAATAATTGACGGAATTTACACATGATGATAAAGTGAATATATAACAACTCGATGAAAATTCGATAAAATGGGGGAAAACAATGAAACGAAAACTGGCAAAATCATGGAAACGAATCGTTGCTACGACATTGATTATGGCGATGATACTTACATCAACGTCATTAGAAAGCCTTGCGGCAGAAACGGACGGGAATTCGCCGCCGGTTAAGACAGAAAAAGAAGAGACAACTGAAAAAGAAGTAGTTGTATGTAAAGAGAATGTGATCGAATCAAAGAATACAGAAGATTCTACGACGTACGATGCCGGTGACGGTGTTCTGGTAACGGAATATTATGGCCAGGATGTCAGATTCCGTAATGAGGACGGTGAACTGGTAGATTATGATCCGACGTTAAAGAAGTTAGAATCAAGAAACGATCTTAACGGATATGCATATGAGAACACTGCAGGTGATCAGAAACAGTATTTTCCAGAAAATCTGACAGAAGAGACACCGATTCTGTTGGAAAATGAGGACAAACAGATTCGGTTAGTTCCGGTTGAGGGGCCGGAGAAAAACGATAAAAAGGGCGATAGTTTAAAAGAACAGATAGATTATGAATCTGATGAAGTATCAGAGGAAGAACAACAGTTACAAGAAGATCAGATATCAATGGAAACTGTACAGACTGAGCAGGCAGAGGTTAAAGAAGATTCTGTCACGGATGTATATGAAGAGATTACAGAGGAACCGGTAAAAGCTGTATATGACCATGAGAGCGGTAAAGTAAGTTATCAGTATATTTCACAGGAACATGGAATCAAGGAGCAGATTGTATTATCTGAAAAACCAGAGAATAATGCATTCTCTTTCCTGCTTGAGATGCCGGGAATGACCATAAAAAAGAATCCGGTAGGAGAGGGATTGACAGTTTATAAAGATGATACAATCGCAGCATATATTCAGGAACCAAATATGGATGATGCATCCGGCAACGCATATTCGGAAGACGCATCTTATGATGTGAAAACAGTAGATGAAGAGGCCGGAAAATATCTTCTGACGTTAAATGTATCAGAAAAATACCTGAATGCAAAGGACCGTCAGTACCCGGTTACCATAGATCCTACTCTGGTGTGGTCTGACAATTCAAGAATCAGTGATGTATATGTATTAAGTAAATACCCAACGTATAATTATTATGTCAGCGGAATCACTTCGTTTTATCTTGGCAATGGAAAACAGGGAATTTCAAGAACGTATTTTGCATTATCTGATCTGAAAGAAATATCAAAAAGATATGTAAAGCGGGCAACGTTATCATTGGTTGAAACAGGTGTTGGTAAGTCTGGAAGAATTACAAGGGCATTCCGGGTAACATCAAGCTGGGCAAAAAATACAATTTCCTGGAATAAACAGCCGTCGTTTGATGGAAATGAAATAGGACGTGTTACGACAAAAGGTGCCTATCAGACAGATAACATTGATGTTACAAAACTAGTCCAGGGTTATGCAGATCGCAGATATTCTAACTACGGAATTATGCTGTTGAAGGATAATGAAGGGCAGGCAAATACAGTTGCACAATTCTTTGGAGTGCGTCATGCAACTACTAAGTACAGGCCGAAATTAACCGTGGAATATTACGACCGTCCGGCAAAAGCAGTTTCCGTAAAAATGACTCCGGAGTATGTAAAGCCAGGACAGAAAACAAAACTGGAATGGAGTGGAATTACAGCAGGCGATTTAAGCGCTGTACAGTACCGTTCTGTAGAGTACGATGAAAAGAATAATAAAGAGCTGACGACAGAAGCTGGATATTCTAAGAATACGAATATTGGGACAACTGCAAATGGAAGTGCAGAGATTACTGTCGGAAGTAATGTGCCAACAGGATCTTATAAGACCTATAAAGTTGCAGTACGTGGTGTCGGCAAAAGCGGAGCGACCGGTGAAGAAAATTATAAACTGCTGAAAGTTGACAATGCACCGCCTAAAGGTTCGATCAAGGTATTGGAAAGTGGAACTGCCAAGGAGACAGACGTATTACAGGATACCGTAGAAATTGTTGGAGAAGTGGATGGAACAGGTTCACCGATTAAGACCAGTTCTATGAAATTATACGACAGCAACGGAGAATTTGTGAAAGACATTTATACAAATTCTACATTATCTAAGATACAAACAGTATTTACGCCAGAATTAGCAAATGGTACATATACATTAAAGATGACGATGGAAGATTCCGTTGGTCTTACGGCAGAATGTGAGAAACAGATAAAAGTTGTAAATAAACTTGCGGCCCCTGTTTCGAAATCTGTGATATCAAATAAGAGCAATATAGAAATTTCATGGAATTTCCCATACGCATCATCAGAAGTAAAGGGAATGGCATACAAGTTACCGGGAAGCGAAGAATGGACAATTGTAGAAGGTGTTACCGGAACGAAGGGAAAATTACCGATAACTCTACCGGAAGAAGAAGGTAATTATGATGTCAGTATATGTGGAATCGATGAGGCCGGAGGAAAAGGTGAAGCAGCAACCGTACATTGTGTATTAGATAAGACTGCGCCGAAAGCTGAAATATCCAAAGCAGACAGAGGACTTTTATTCGGAACAATTGAAGACAGTAATCTGGATAAGTGGGAAGTATCTGTTCACCGAAAGGGAAGCACCGATGAAGAAAATATTTTAAACGGTAATAAAGATGTACACAGTGACTACATTGGTTTCTTTGATATGAGTGGATTGGAAGACGGTGTAGAATATGAACTTTGCCTGAAAGTAACAGACAAAGCCGGAAATGTAACGACTACGGTGAAAGATGTTATCAAATCAAAAGATGACATACTGGCAAAAAGAGTTATTGCAAAATTCCATGTAAAACGTCCGGAATATGAGGCACATTCAGAATCCCACATTGTATTTCCGGCAAATATCAATAAAATAGAATTAATGAAGTGGGGACTTGATGGAGAAATCCCTTCCGGAGATACCAAATGGTATTGTGATCAAAAACTGGTCAGCTCAGAACAGACATGGACTAAGAATATTCCGGGTGTAGATAGTGGAACACATGGGATACTTGCGGTTGTGTACCAGGACAATGCATATTATTATAGCCGAAATATTATTCAGAATCGTCAATTACTGCCGGTAAAAGCCGAAGGAACGACAGATCTTCCAAAGAACTGCGTGGCTTTCCGATTGAATACAGGACAGGAAGAGATAAAAGCGAAGGTAATAATTAATGGCACAAAAACAGAAGAGATTACTTCCGGAGAGACGGTATATTTTGCCGGATTAGATTCCGGAACACGTGTAGATGCATCGTCTATAAAGGTTCTGCCACAGGATGCTTCACAAGACACTTCCAAATGGATAATAGAACTTGACTGTGCGGAGGAAGAAACTTTTGAACTGTCCGTAGCAGAGAATTATCATCCGTATGAAGCAGGCGTAAAAGACAAATTAAATTATAAAACATATCTGCGTTGGCAGGGAATTACAGGAACGTGGCCGGAGCAATGGTCTTATGAAGTATACAGAGGACAGGAAGAAGACTTTGTCCCTTCTGAAGAGAATAAGATCGCTTCGGATGTGAAGGCTAACTACTGGGCTGAAATGAACGTAAATTATTCTAAACACTTTTATTATAGAATCCGTGCTGTAGAAAAAGATAAAAGTGGGAAAGTAATACAGGCCAGCAGTTATTCTAATGAGATTAGCAGTGCAGTTATAGATGCAGATGAATATGTAAAACGTCTGGGATTAAAAGAGTACTGGGAATACGCCGAGTTCAGCACTCCGTCAGGAGATGGCAACATAGAAAAGAGCCGTGGAAACCTTGTTTACTCACAGACGGATACAGAAATTCCAAATGAACAGCTGCCTGTAAAGCTTGAGCGTACATACAATAGTATGTCTTCAGAAAAAACCGCATTTGGTGTGGGGTGGACGCATAGCTTTGATATGGAATTACTCAACATCTGCAAAAACGATTCTTTGGATTTTAAAAATGTTGTGCTCAAAGATGGAAATGGTACACTTTTCTTTTTTAATAAAAAAGAGGATGGAAGTTATACATCTTCCATGGGAAAATATGTCAATCTGAAGAAAGAATCAAAAACAGAAGAAGTTGAGCTTCCTGATAAGGAAATCGGCGTAAAAGATAAGAAGAAAAAAGTAAAAGTAATAAGTGAATTCTCGATGAATACCAAGGATAATGTCGAGTATCGCTTTAATTCGAGCGGTCAGCTGATCTATATGGCAGAGGCTAACGGAAATTTCCTTTTATTTGATTATGATACAGATAAGGGATTGCTGTCTAAACTGACAACAAGTAAGAATCTGTCGATGGAATTCACATATTATTCTGAGAAGGATTACGAAGAAGGACGGGCAAGACCGGATATCTTTACTGTCAAAGAAGTAAAGTTACCGGATGGCAGCAAGGTATCTTATGAATATAAAGATTCACGGTTAACAGGTGTAACAAAGACAGGTACGGATAAATCATCAACTATTCACTGGTCAATGAAATATAATGCTGACGGAAAGCTTTCTGAATTAACAGATGCCTGTGATAATGCATATCAGATAAGATATGATGGCGAAAAAGCCGATAAAATCACGTATCCGAATAAAGAAGCTATCAGCCTGAGTTATAATGTGGAGGACAATGAGACTACCACATATAAAGAAGTAACCGAGGATGGAGAGATGACCAAGGTTCTTCTTGAAGTTAACACATTCGATCCTTCTTCCGGGAACAGTATTAAGATGACAGATAATGACGGGGATTCCGTACAGTATGAATATACCGATAATCTTCTTTCTAAAACAATGTACTCCATGAACTATCAGGAAATAGAAGGACAGGCTATTGTAGAGAAATCCACTGATAAGACAGAAGTCAAGAAATATTCATCCAGAGAAAATCTTACAGAAGAAACTGACGAAGACGGAATAAAATGTACTTATACTTATAATGAGAATGCCCCGGAAAAATTAAAAGATCTTCCGACAAGATACCGGGAAGTCAATGCAGAAGGAAATCTTATTACTGATGAAACGTATACGTATGACAGCAATGGAAATGTGATTCGCTCATATGACGCAATAGACGGAAGAGTAGTAGAGACGACATATTACGAAGAAGATGATACCACAACAGGAAAAATAAAAGGCGAGATTAAGTCAGAACGGGAGTATTTCCTGACAGATAGTGGAAATCAGACTTCGACAGAGACAACCTATACTTATGATGCATCTGGGAAAAAGACAGAAGTTACAACAGAAAAAGCCGGACAGTACAGTGTTACAACAACCAGGGTATATGATGTTATGGGCAGGGAGATCAGTTCTACAGATACTCTGGGAACAACGACTACAACAGATTATGATCCATTTGGAAGAATCAGTAAAATAACAGTAAAACAGGGCGAGATTACGGATGTTGTAACCAGAACGTATGATAAGAATGGAACGCTGATCAAAGAAACCGATGAAGATGGAACAGTCTACACTTATACTTATGATAACATGAATCGTGTGATCGAAGAAGGTATACAGAAAGGAGAATTATCGAAAGTCTGGACGACAGATTATTCATACGGAAGTGTTGCGGTAAATACAGGGAAGGGCACAACCAAGAATACCAGACATGTCCAGATTACAACAGAAAAGAATCCGGATGGAGAGATCCTTGAACAGACTTATGCGGATATCTATGGTAAAACAATTCGTCAGAAGAAGAATGGACTATACGTAGATTACACTTATGACAGAGAAAAACATATAACGGCCAGCTGCCAGTTGGGAACCGATCCAGATAATGAGAATCCGGTTGTAACAGTATACCTTTATGATAAGAATGGTAATACGTCCGGACAGGTTTTAAACCCGGTATATAATGCGGATTCAAAGACATTCACACTGACAAAAGATTCACTCAGTCAGAATCTTACTTATGACAGTACAGGGAATGTAACTTCAACAACAGACGGAGAAGGGAATAAGATATCTTATACCTATGATGCGTATGGAAGGATTACATCGGTAACACAGCCGTCCGGAGAAGGTGAAGCTTCGAATGTAACACAGTACAAATATGATGAATTCGATGCAAACAGCAAGAATGGGAACACACTGAATACAGTAACAGATGCACTTGGACATACTTCAGTCACAACTTATAATATTGCAATGCAGCCAGTCAGTGTCTCTGATAAAGGTGACGGAACGGTTCAGGCAATCAGCCAGAACTATACTTATGACAACAAGGGGCGTGTAAAAGAACGCAAAGGAAGTCTTGGAACTTCTTCGACCTATGATTATGACGGGAAAGACCGCGTTACGGCAATGCACTATAAGAATGCATCTGGCGCAGAAGAGCTTCGGACAACTTATACCTATGATAAATCCGATAATATTACGTCCATGACAGATTATAATGTTGCCGGAACAACAGCAACACCTTATCGATATACAGAATATAAATACGATAAGTTAAAAAGAGTGACAAGTGTTACAGAAATGAACACAAAGAAAGAACCGTCGGCGCTCACTGCTGAAGAAAAAGAAAAGGCAACGACAAAGTACAACTATGATATAGATGGAAATCTTCTCGCAGTTACTTATACGAAGCCAGACTGGAAAGTAACAGGACAGAGATATGAATATGACAAGAATAAGTGGTTGAAGACAATTAAAGTTGTAACCGAGGACGGAAAAGAAGCAGTACTTCGGACTTATGACTATGATGAGTATGGAAGCGTATCAGATATCACAGATTACCGGGTGATGTCAAAAACAGGAGAGATTGTAAAAAGTCCGGAATCAACAACCTGTCATTATACATACGATACTTGCAGAAGACCGGTTTCTATGACTTATACAGACAGTGAGAATCCAGATGTAACAAAAGAAGCTTATACTTATCAATACGATAAAAATAGCCGGCTGGTTAAAGAAACTCTGCAGAATCTGTATCCGGAGAAAGAGGATGACCGACAGGATGAAGTCCGTAGTTACGAGTATGATAGAAGAGGCAATCTGGTACAGACAAAAGTAGAGAATAGGCTGAACGCAGCAAACAGTTATACATCTCTATATACTTATGATGCTGTAGGAAACCGTACAGGACAGAAGCAGATCGGAGGAGCAGGAACACTTACTACCGATTACCGGTATAATAGTCTGAATCAGTTGACTGGAAGTGATACGAAAGATACTAACGGAACGTCAAAATCATCCAAAGTATATACCTATGATGCAGACGGTAATCAGATAAAAGAAACAGATACGGTTAAAAAACAAGAGAAGCAGAATAGTTATGATCCGGCAGGACGGTTGAAGGAATGTACCATTACAGAGAATGGAAATCAGAAAGTAAAACAAACGAATCTGTATAATGGGGTGGGCAGCAGGATACGTAAATCTGAGAATGGAAAGACGACCGATTATTATTACAGTAATGGCGGAGTACTCTATACAACTGATGAAAACGGAAAAGGAACAAGTCTGAACCTACAGGGAATCTCCGGAAATGTAATTGCAACAGGCAGGAAAAAAGATACTCAGGAGTCTTATTACTATTATCACAAAGATCCGGCAGGAAGCATTACCAACCTAAGAGATGCGGATGGTAAAAGTATAGTGTCTTATCAGTATACTGATTTTGGCGAGACAAGTATTCATGGAGATAAAGACTTTTATAATGAACTCTGCTATAATGAAAGCATATATGATGAAAGCACGGGACTTTATTACTTAAGTGCAAGATATTATGATCCGGAAGACGGAAGATTCATCAGTCGTGACAGTTACCGCGGAAATTCAGTCAATCCATCTACATGGAATCTGTATGCATATTGTGCGAACAGCCCAGTGAATTATGAAGATCCGAGTGGACACATCGCTATTTCCAGAATAATTGGTGGAGTAATCGGTGGCGGAATAGGATTCCTGGCTGGCAGAAAAATAGCAAAAAAGACAAAAGCAAAAGGATGGAAGAAATATGCAATTATTGCAGGATGTACTATAGGTGGTGCTGCGATTGGAGCATTAGCAGGTCCAAGAGTAGCTAAGGTTGCAAAAAAAGCCGCGAGACTGATAAAACGCAAAATTCCAAGCAGACATATACAAAAGATTCAACGTGTATGGAATGTGACCAAAAAGGTTGCTCGAAAAGCTGTGACGAAAACGAGAAATGCTATTTCAAAAGGAAAGTCGCGCACTATATCTAAACGAATAGGAAAAATAGCCTGGGAGTCTGCAAAAGGTGGAAGTAAAAGCGGACTACAAACGGCAACATTGAATTTAAGAAAAGGTGAAAAAAAATCAAGTGTTATGAAATCAATCGCAATCGGTGCGATTGGTGGAGGAATAAGTGGAGGAAGTGATATGTTAGCCGAAGGTTTTGGAAAAATGGTTGAGGGCGGAGCGAAGATTACAAGAAAAATAGCTACAAGTGCTTTGTTTAATTTGTCTGTTTCAGCTGTAAATAATAGACAAAATAAACAAACGAATATTCAAACTTTTAAAACAACGGGATTTGGTGCTATGCAAGGAGCCATGTCTTTAGGATATGATACGTTGAAAGTGTTTGCGGGGACATCAGGATTTCAGGTTGGAAGTTGTATCATAGGAGGTGTGGATTATCTTAATGATTTTGCATTTGGATTATTAGATGCTGGAACTATGTGATAAAGATTACTACAGGGGATTTATCCTCTGTAGTAAAGAGGTGACTATATGTTTAACGTTAGATTTGGATACTATCTGGGTGCAATATGTATATTTCCTATAATATTGTGGTATGACGGAATAAAAAATACATTATTCCGCAAAAATAATACGCGGCTTCATATATTAAGTGGAATGATTGGTATACTTATAATTACATTACCTGCAATTTTTCTGATTTTTAATCTTCCACCTACATACAATCGAATTATAAAAACTGTAACAGGAGAAGTTGTAAAACGTCAATGTATAGGAACGGGTTATTTAAATGGTCTGGCAGCATATTCAATTATACTTGATGATAAAGATACAAATAAGATATATAATTTCCCAGATGTTATCGGAATAGAGAATGAATTGAAAAAAGGCGATGAAATAGAAATTTATTTATACGAATTCTATGGGGCTCAAAGTCGGATTATTACAAAAGTTAATGGAAAAGAATTATATTATGTTAAACAAGATCATCCGTTTAATAAAACATTAGAAAAATTCATTGGAATAGGAATCTTAAACGGCCATGCTATATATATGGTTTATTGCGCATATCGGGAATACGTACAGGGCGGAAGAAAAAAAAGAGGAAAAGGCTGGTGCATAATTACTTGTGCTACGGCCGGAATATATGGACTCCTTCCATGGATAACTTATAAAATGATATATAAAGGCCGACAGCTAGGAACCTGTCTGGTTATTCTGTTTATTATTTACGTAATAGAGCGATATATTTTAGCATGGACAGCAAATATTGATGAACACTGGGAAGAGTGGAATAATATTCCACTGAACGAAGCCGCAATAAAAGAAGAAAAGCGAAGAGAAAAAGAGAGAGCGAAGCAACAGCTTGCCGAAGAAGAAGCAGAACAACAAAGAATGGACGAGAAAAAAGAAAAAAAACGGCAGAAACGACAGTTGATACTAGAAGCAGATAACGTAACAGAACACCAATTCCAACAAATGAGCTATTACATGACAAAACAATATTGTGACTACAAATTTCGAAAGAGGATGAAGAACAGTGTAGAAGGTGTTGCTGTAATTGCATTATTGGAGTTAGCGGCTGCGTTTGTTATTCCTGCTATGTATGACAAGCTCTATAAGTGGTATGGATATGTGGCAGGCGCCGGAGTAATCATAGCAATCTTGATATTTGCGGTAGGCTACATATTGGTATGTCGTAAAAACAAAAAATTCAAAGAGGCTGCTAATGCAGGATACCCATTAGAATATTGCATAGTAATTGCAGATGTATATAATCTGAAAAAATTCATTTGTTCTGATGGGCATATGGAGGAATGGAAAATGAGATCTGATGATGATGCAAAAGTAAAAGACGGAGAAGAAGCAGTTGTAATCTATTCTCCAGCTACACATGAGATGTTTACAGAACGGAAAGAAGTAATGAATAAAGTATGTGGAATTGAGAATAATCAAGAAACATTGAAAGAAAGTAATAGTCCGATATATCAATTCCAACAGATGGAGCAATCTGTGATGGAACGATATTTTAATTATAAGTTTCAAAAAAGAATGATGAATAGTATGAAGGGAGGTATTGTATTTACATTCTTAGTGTTCATGGCCGCTATTTTGATTCCGCTTATATATGATGATATTTTTAAATGGTATGTATATATCTTGGTTGCCGGAATAATTGTAGCTAATCTGGTATTTGTAATAAGTTTTGCAATAGCATACCATAAGAATAAAAAATATAAGAACATTACTAATATAAAATATCCGTTAGAATATTGCACAGTAATTGTTGACATATATAATTCAAAAGAATTCATTTGTTCAGATGGGCACAAAGAAGAATGGAAGATGAGATGTGATAATGGTACAAAAGTAAAAAATGGACAAGAAGCAATCGTAATTTATTCCCCATCTACACAGGAAATATTTATAGAACGAAAAGAAGTAATGAATAAAATATGCGGAATTTGACACAAGTAAGTTCACCTTTGTTATATATAGCTTACTAGTATGTGTTGCGAAAATTAGTTATTGTATCTGAGTGTAGCAGAAAGGAAACCACGTATGTTCAGTTCAAGGGAAGTTGCCTATTGGCATTTTATACTTTTCGGATTATTCTATTCTACGATAGCCTATAAATATATCAAAAAAATCTGGAATCCAGAGCATATTATGTATAATTTAAGCATGTACTTTTTAGCAATTATTCTTTTGGTGGACTTTGTCACTTGCATCCCTACTATGGGACACGTATATGCTAAAGATACAGGTATTTTAAAGAAATTTTTCGTGACAGATACAACTAGAAGATGGGCTGATAGAGATCAATATACAATTGTAATAGAAAATTGTAAAAGTGGAAAGATAGAGAAGTATAAAAGTGTACCTGTTGATTATGAATATAATTTGAAAAATGGTATGGAGTTAGAAATTTACTCTTTTAGAAAGGAAGTGATTACAGGTCGCCCAGTAAGAAGTGAGATTGCAAAAATAAATGGGAAAACGACAAAATATTTTATTGATAGTTATCGCATAAGACCTTATGAAAGAGAATTTTCATTTTCATTAATGTCCATATATGGTTTGGCTTTAATTTATTTAACAAGAAAAGATTATGTGGCCAGTAGGAAAAAATATGGAACATTATGGTACAGGATGAGTGTGATTACCTGTATTTTGTATGGAACTATTCCCTGGATTGCTTATTGGGAACCAGAATATGGACGTAGGGTAAGAGCTTGTAGTGTTTGTATTTTTTTGGTACTAGCAGTTTTTGAATTACTTTTTTCTCGGAGCATAGGCATGCCAGAATATCAAGAAGAATGGCAGAAAGTTAAGTGTCAAATGGCAGACGAAGAGATCGAACTAGAGAAACGAGAGAAAATAAAAGAGTTAAAAAAACAAATATTACTCGAAGAAGACAAATCTAAAATTTATCAATTTCAACAGATGAGTCATTATATGTCAAAGCAATACTGCGATTATAAATATCATAAAAGGATGAAAAATAGTATGGAAGGAGTTGTTATATTCGTATTATTGGAGTTAATAGCCGCAATTCTTATTCCTATTATATATGATAATCTTTTTAAATGGTATGGATATATGGCAGGTGGCGGAGTCATGGTAGCTGTCTTAATATTTTTCATAGGTTATGTGATGGCTTATCATAAGAATAAAAGATTGAAAGACGTTACGAATACAGGATACCCGTTAGAATATTGCATAGTAGTTGCAGATGTATATAATCTGAAGAAATTTATTTGTTTTGATGGACATATGGAAGAGTGGAAAATGAAATATGACGATGACGCCAAAATAAAAGATGGTCAAGAAGCAGTTGTAATTTATTCTCCAACTACACATGAAATGTTTACAGAACGAAAAGAAGTAATGAATAAAATATGCGGAATTTGACACAAAGGAGGAAAGAAAAATGAGTGAAGAAAAAATTATGAGTGAAGTAACACAGGAATTAAATAATGAGGAGCAGACAACAAATTATGAATATGCGCCAAATGTAAACCAGATGACGTCCGCTGAGGTGAAAGAAAAAGTTGCAGGTGGTATTTTAGGTGCATTTTTAGGTACATTAATTGGAGCAATCTGTATTGTGCTGGTGAATCAGTTTGGATACATAGCATCTATTTCCGGAGTAGTAATGGGAGTGTGTGCACTGAAAGGGTATCAGATTTTGGGCAAGAAGATGAGCTTGAAAGGAATTATTATATGTGTAATTTTGATGCTTCTGATGGTATATATCAGTAACTGGTTCAGTTATGCGGTTGCAGTTGCACAAGTGTATAAAGCAGATATCGTATCTTCTTTTCTCGCGGTTCCGGAACTCATTAAAGAAGGTGCAATTGAGAGTGGCGCATATTATAAGGATTTGTTGATGTTATATGTATTTACAGCAATTGGTGCAGTTCCTGTAATTAAGAATCAGATAAAAGGAAAGTAAGGAAAGGGCGGGAGAGGCAACTATGCCTCTCCTGCTATATATTATCATGAAAAAACTTGTTTTTTTCATGATAATATATAGACATATCAAAAGGAATGGGAGATCTTTATGATTCAAAACACAGACGAAGAACTAGAGGCAGAACGACAGGAGAAAATAAAAAAGTTAAAGAAACAACTACAATTATTATTGGAAGAAGATGAACCCAAAATATATCAATTTCAACAAATGACCCATTATATGACGAAACAGTATTGTAATTATAAATTCCATCAAAAAATGAAAAACGGTATAGAAAATATAAAAACATTGATACTTATGGATTTATCGGCTATAATAGTAATCTTTGGTATATTTGATGAAATTACGAAATGGCAAGAATCTGTTGTAATGTGTGTTGGAGCATTGTTGGCTGTCTTCATACCTGGAATAGGTTATGCCATCGTTTATCACAAATATAAACGTTTAAAAAATATTGATAGTTCTGGGTGCTTGTTGGAATACACAAATGTAGTATTGGATGTTGGAAAAGAAACGAAGTTTTTGTGTTCAGATGGACATATGGAGGAATGGAAAATGAGATCTGATGATGATGCAAAAGTAAAAGCCGGAGAAGAAGCAGTTGTAATCTATTCTCCATCTACACATGAGATGTTTACAGAACGAAAAGAAGTAATGAATAAAATATGTGGAATTTGACACACCCAATAACTAAGAATCGAATAATAAGTATATCTATAGAACCTGCCACCGGCAGCTCCTTACGAATGCATGGCAATATAAAAGCCCGCCCCAGAAGCTTTCTGGAGCGGGTTAAAAAGTTGCAAATCAGGCGTTTAAGCGTCTTCTGCTAATTCCTCCCATTTCATGTATAATTCTTCTAATTCTTCCGCTATTGCGGCTTTTTCTTTTGCAAGTTCCTGGCATTTTACAGAGTTGGTGAAGATATCTTCCTGAATCATCAGGGCATCGATCTCACTATCACGGTCTTCCAGTTCGCCGATACGTTCTTCAGTCTTTTTAAGCTCATTCTGACGTTTGCGAAGTCTTGCCTGGGCTTCCTTTTGCTCCTGCCAGCTGAGTTTTGACTCGGATACATTCTTGTCTGTACTGTTATCTGAAACGGATGAAGGTGTAGAGGCTTCTCCGGCATATGCAGTAGTGAGTTCTTCTTTTTTCTCCAGATAATAGTCATAATTTCCGATATAATTTACAAATGTATGATTGACAAGATCCAGAATCCGTGATGCAGTTTGATTAATGAAATAACGGTCATGAGAGACATAAAGTACAGTGCCGGTATAATCATTCAAAGCATTCTCAAGGATTTCTTTGGATGCGATGTCCAAATGGTTGGTCGGCTCGTCGAGGATCAGGAAATTTGCTTCAGAGAGCATCAGTTTCGCAAGAGATACACGTCCGCGTTCCCCACCGCTCAAAGAACTGATCTGTTTGAAGACATCATCACCGGTAAAAAGAAATGCTGCAAGCACATTCCGGATTTCCGTATTCGTAAGAGTCGGATAATCATCGGAAATCTCGTCAAAAATTGTTTTTTCCATATGAAGGACATGATGTTCCTGATCGTAGTAGCCAATCTTAACATTGGAGCCAAGTGTATAAGTACCGGAATCAGCAGATACCACTCGGTTTAAGATCTTAAGAAGCGTAGTCTTTCCTGTTCCGTTATCACCGATTACTGCGACATGTTCACCACGTTTGATCTCGAGATTAACGTCTGTAAAAAGTTCCTGTCCGGGGAAAGATTTGCTTAAATGTTCAATAGTCAGAACATCATTGCCACTTACACAGGATGGTTCCAGTTTCAGATGTATATCTGTATTAACTTCTATCGGTTTTTCGATGGTCTGCATCTTTTCCAACATCTTTTCGCGGCTTTCGGCACGTTTGATGGATTTTTCGCGGTTGAAAGAACGAAGCTTTTCGATAACCGCTTCCTGATGCTTGATTTCCTGCTGCTGGTTAAGATATTCCTTCAGGCGTATGTCGCGAAGCTGCTGCTTCTTTGCTGCATAGTCGCTGTAATTTCCCATATAAGTACGAAGTTCTCCAAGCTCGATTTCAAGAACTTTAGTGACAACTTTGTTCAAAAAATAACGGTCATGAGACACGATCAGCACAGCTCCCTGATAGTTTAGAAGATAGGTTTCAAGCCATGCAATTGAATTCAGATCCAGATGGTTGGTTGGCTCATCAAGAAGCAAAATGTCTGGTTTCGTTAACAGAAGCTTGCCGAGAGATACACGGGTTTTCTGTCCTCCGGAGAGAGTGTCGACGGGTTTGGTGAAATCATTTTCCGTAAATCCAAGTCCCTTTAACACACCGGTGATCTCACTTTCGCAAGAATAGCCGTTCTCACGTTCGAAAGTGGCCGTAAGGCGGTTGTAAGTTTCCAGACGGTCGTTCAGGGCGTCACCGGAGAGATGCTTAAGTTCCATCTCGATCTCGCGGATACGGCGCTCCATAGCGATTATATCGGCCTTTGCGGTGCGGACTTCTTCATAGATCGTATTACCGCTTTGCATCTCTTGATGCTGGGCAAGATAGCCAAGTGTCTTACCTTTTGTCAGGATGACGTTGCCGTCATCCGGGGCTAATTCGCCTACAATCATTTTGAGCAGAGTGGACTTACCGGCACCGTTCGGTCCGACAAGAGCTGCTTTTTCGTGATCTTCTATATGGAAGGATCCATCTCTGACGATGAGGTGTTCACCGAAAGATTTCTGGATCCCGTGACATGCTAATATCATATATTTCCTCCTGAGTTATGGATAATTGATACGTTGGTATTCTCAAAATGCATTTACACATGCTACTTTATTATAACGGAAATTGCATAAAATTCAACAATAGTTTGACAATAATCTTTCAATTTTATATAATTATTTTAGACTATGATTGGAAGGGTGAAAACATTGGAAGAAAGAGAGATTTCTCGTGCGGTCATAAGAAGATTGCCGAGGTATTACAGATATTTGGGCGAACTGTTGGAAAATGGTGTAGAGCGGATTTCTTCGAACGATCTGAGTAAGCGGATGAAAGTAACAGCATCCCAGATCCGTCAGGATCTTAATAATTTCGGAGGATTCGGACAACAGGGATACGGTTATAATGTTAAGTATTTATACACAGAGATTGGAAAGATATTAGGATTGGAAGAAGACCACAATATTATTATCATTGGTGCAGGTAATCTTGGGCAGGCACTGGCTAATTATGCAGCCTTCGAGAACCGTGGATTCATTCTGAAAGGAATCTTTGATGTGAATCCAAGACTTCAGGGAGTATCCATCCGTGGAGTTCCGATCCGTATGATGGATGATCTGAAAACGTTCGTTCAGAATAATGAGATTGATATTGCAGTTCTGACGATTCCGAAAGAGAAAGCAATTGAAGTTGCGAATATGCTGGTTGAGAACGGAGTACGTGCGATCTGGAACTTTGCACATACAGATTTGAACCTTCCGGATAATGTTGTTGTTGAGAATGTGCATCTGTCAGAAAGTCTGATGCAGTTGTCATACAATATCAGTCGTTACAAAGAGGACCATAAATAAACTATAATACAAGAAAGCGTGTAGGAGTAGTCTGGAATACGGACATATTTTTACACGTTCTTTTGTTGCAGAGATATATCTGATGGGAGATGAATAAATATATGAAACTTCTGGTTAATGCTGCACAGATGAAGGCTGCCGATCAGTACACGATTCAGGAATTGGGCATTGCATCACTGGAATTAATGGAGCGTGCAGCAAATGCCTGTGTACAGACGATGCAAAGTGAGAATCTGGATCTTTCTTCTGTCTGTGTGGTATGTGGATCAGGGAATAATGGCGGAGATGGATTTGCCATCGCCAGGATCTTGAAGAATATGGGGTGTTCTGTGGATACTTATCTGGTCGGCAATCCAGAGCATTGTACACCGGAGACACGGGAACAGATAAGACGTCTTAAAGAATGTGGTGGTAAGATCACGGAAGATATCCCGCAGGATAACAGCTACAGCATAGTGATAGACGCCGTGTTCGGAGTCGGACTGAGCCGTAAGATTGAAGGTACATATCGTCAGGTGATTGAACGTATGAATCAGATGCAGGGTACAAAATTTGCAGTAGATATCCCATCAGGACTTTCAGCCTCTACGGGATGTGTGCTTGGTTGTGCATTCCACGCAGATGATACAGTGACATTCGAGGTGAAAAAGATCGGCCTTGAACTGGCGCAGGGCAGAGCATATGCAGGAAGAGTGACAGTAGCAGAGATTGGCATTTCGCATGAGCCGTTATTACAGGATGCAGATGTGATCCATTCTTTTGAAAGAGAAGAATATCGTAGAATGCTTCCGGAAAGACCGGAAGATTCTAATAAGGGAAGTTATGGAAGGCTTCTTGTGATCGCTGGAAGTAAGGGTATGGCAGGTGCGGCATATCTGAATGCCCATGCGGCTTATATGACAGGAGCCGG
>OJAI01000761.1_pt1 | contig 20785 bp, 30 predicted proteins | sample 1588891 | NCBI WGS metagenome assembly OJAI01 (sample SAMN03283255) | human gut metagenome | biome: human-associated habitat; material: feces | host: Homo sapiens | place: USA | collected 2013 | reverse complement strand
TTCTGCATTGCCGGACACCTTTGTATTGCCGTACACCTTTGTATTGCCGTACACCTTTGCATTGCCGTACACCTTTGCATTGCCGGACACCTCTGCATTGCCGGACACCCATGCATCGCCTGACTGGTTTACATTTCCTTCTTTTTCTACCCATCCGCCAGTTTCTCCGGCTTCTACATCCGCAAATGAAATGAGTGCTTTGATTCGGAAAAGTTTCTTTCCGAAAATGTTAATTTTGGTTTCTGATGTTAATTCAAATTTCTTCATTTTCTTCCTCCTCTTTAATTACTGTGAATGCACAGTTTCTTTGTTTCGTCTTTTGAATTTTGTGATATACTCTCCTGTAAAGGAGGTGCTCATTTGGTAACAAGATATCAATATAAAATATTGAAAAAAGCTTTAAGAAATTGTGGATTTACTCCTATCAATCAGCGTGAAGTAGATGCCTGCAAATACCTTTTCAACAAAAAATGCTTTATGCGCTCAAGATTGCGAGAGTACGAATATGAAATCACGCAAGCAGGAGAAGTTGCCATGAAAGCATATTTTCAAGATATATCCAGATTTTGGATAACAACTGTTCTGTCCATCATTGCACTGATTACCGGTCTTTTCTCAATTTCTATACAATCAGAGCCACTATTGAAATTGTTAGAGCAATTATTGAAATAACTGTTAAAACGTGTGTGCAAGTGGATAATGATTTCACATAACGCGAATATATTCCGAACTGCTCTTTCAGGTATTCGTTATCTGTCTGCTCGCTTGGAATCTCTTCAGCATAGTTATGGCGGGAACAGCAGTTATTTTGTGTTTCAGATTCCATTAGAATCTGTTCCATCTGACTCCACACACCGGACGTTTCTAATTTCGACCAGTCGTGGCTCGTCATTTCGAGTTGAACTGAAACTTGACCGAGAATATTTTTACTGACGGTGCAGTCTAACATTTTTCTTTACCTCCTGTGTTGCTTTTAATTACATTGTGTTGACATTTCACCTATACGCTCTTATTCTGTAAATACCAGAACCAGCATGCTAGAAATTAAGAAAGGAACGTATCGTGAATAATATTGATTTTTCTAACATTGAACTTTCTTTAAGAGAAAAGATAGTTCTTCGTCTGCTCCCAATTTTTAAATTCAATAGGTTATTCAATTGCCAAACACTTGACTATCTTCATCGGCTTGGACTTCTTGACAGGCCAAATGGAATTTATACTGTAAACAGAGCTGGGAAAATGTATTTTCGCATTAAGCGAAAAGAACGGCTCCGATTCATTATTCCAACAGTAATATCAATCGTTGCACTATTTGCCGGATATGATGTATACAGGATTCCACTTCTGGGCGAAGCATTATTAGCAGTAAAGATGCTATTGAAATATGTATTGGGAAGTTTGGGTATTTTTTCATAAACCATTCAAGCAATGTCTTTCTTGGTTCGCAGAAATACCAGTGAAGAAACTTTTTTATTTGGCTCGTTGTTTTTACCTCCTAACTTCTTACCACCCCAGCACTAAACGGATTAAAACTGTTGCCACACTTGCTACAATTGCTGGAATCACATATTCCATAATTGGATGGCGTTTCATATTTTTCGCTCCTTCCGTTCTGGAATCTTCGACTCAAGAAACCTATCTGTTTTATCAGGATTCTTGTATTTTGCGATTGTTTCTCCAACCCCAAGAAAATATCCCTTGTCAAACTCTGACATATTGGGAACTGCCTTGGCTATTGATTCGAGAATCTTCTTTTCTTTCTCAGACAATATATTCACTCCTTTCTTACACGTTTTGATTCTTCAAAAGCAACTAAGTCACTTTCTGACACTCTGTAACCAGAGCCGTTCAGATTGATTGCCGAAAGTTGTTTATTCCGTATCCATCTCCACACGGTAGGAACTTTTACACTATATCTCCGAGCGATTTCTTCACAGGTGTAAAGACGTTCCAAAGAATCACCTCCTACTTATTTTTAGTTGCGTTTACCACTTATTTGTGTTATCCTAGTTAATGCCTATTGGTAAAGGAAAGGAGTGGTTATCATGACCCAACTTTTGAATTTGCCTGTTCCCTTTGCTCTTAATCCGTCCGTACTGATACCTCGACAGTCAAAACAGGTCAAAGACGGCTCTGATTGTTTTGTCAGCGATTAGGCATGTTGCAGAACCAAGACTGCGAAAGTGACAAGGTGCTTCAAGAAGCATTTGGTCTCGTCAGATGCGGCGTCAGCCTGCAAAGTACATAGGGTAAACAAATTTGGTAAAGAGCTGTTAGGGACGAGACCCCTAGCAGTTTCTTTTTATTTAATAGAAGCCTTGTTTCTATCAGATTGTGGTAAACGCTCAAGGCTTTGTGTTACCTTGTGTTATTATAATACCTCACTCAGATAGATTTGTCAAGCGTAAATCTCACAAAAAATTTGACAGAGTTAGATTTTTGTGCTACTATATACTTGCAGTTAAGAATAGGAGGTGAAAAGAGTGAATACCAGGATTCAACAAATAAGAAAAACTGCGAAGATGACTCAGGATGAGTTCGCCGAGAAAATCGGGGTATCTAAGAACTATGTTTGGATGATAGAAAAAGGAGAAAGAGTTCCATCAGATCGAACTGTCAAGGATATCTGTAGGGAATTCAAAGTCAACTACGAATGGCTGACTAAGGGAACAGGTGATATGTTCATCCAGAATAAGAGAAAATCCGAGATTGCGGATTTCGTTGGTTCAGTTCTGAATGGAGAAGCAGATAGCTTCAAGATACGATTAGTAGAAATACTTGCTAATCTAAATGAATCAGAATGGGAAACACTTCAGAAACTTGCGAACGCTTTAGCGGACAAGAAAGAGGAGTAAAAAGATAGGGACAGGATGTAACTCCTGCCCCTTTTCTTTATTTCAGTCCTAGAAATGATATTATAAATCTAAATATTGTATATAATTGGTCATGGTCTGCTTTTTCTATCATCTCAATAATCTCTTTCTTGTAATCCATAAATAACCCTCCCTATTGCAATTACCACCTACATTACAGTATATGTCCGGTTTGTGGAAATAATCGAACATTCGTTCACTTTTGCTATTACACCACTAATGTTCGCCCTTGGAAACTGCCAGATATACACCGATATATTTATGATTGCATAGAAATTATTCGTAAAATCAAAGATATAGTCTTTTTTGTTTAGTGGCAGGGCGAATAAAAACGGCGGCATGCTCTGCTTTATTATGTAGGGTAGAAGATCTGTACGCATTTTGGACAGAATACACTTCTGACTCTTCGCGGATATAATCGTCTACGCACATTGGTAAATAAACAATGTAATTAAGCAAAAGCACAGCTCCTATTATAATTAGTATATTTTTGATTATTTTCATTTCACAAATCACCTAAAAACTTCTATTTACAACCAAATTTAACGATGCTATAATAAAAATAGCATATTTAAACACTTTTTTTTGCAAATGGCGAAAACAACGCCCATAAGGGAATGATTTGAATGAAAATTGCGATTTGTGACGATGATAATTTACGAATTGAGATTTTCAAAAATAGCATTGACCGATATCTAAAAGAGCATGGTGATGGTGGATATACATTAACCACCTACACCAGCGGAAAGCCTTTGATCGACGATGTTTCAGATGGCGAATGGTATGACATTATAATTCTTGATGTCTCCATCAACGGAGAAAATGGCATAGAGATTGCCAAAAGATTAAGAAAAATCGGATACTATGGAAATATCACTTTTTGGACAAAACACAAAGAATATGTATTTGATGCACTTGATGTGCTACCGGTTCATTATATCATTAAAGGATCTGAGCATGGAAGAATGTATTCAGTTGTTGAGCAGACTCTTGAAAATATCCGTGAAAAAACGCTTACCATCAAGAACAAGGATTACTTTCACAGAGCTGAATTCCGGCGTATTGAATACATCGAAAGCCAGAACAAATACATAATGATCCATTGCACGTGCGGAATATCACACAAGGAACGAGGAAAGCTCAATGATATCGAAAAGAGTCTTGACGGAAGATTTTTGCGCTGCCACCAGAGCTATATAGTTAATATGGACGAGGTAAGCGAAGTAAGCCATTTTTTTACGATGGTATCTGGCGCAATCGTCCCGATCAGGCAAAGAGAACTTGCAAAAATAAGAGAAAAATATGAAAACTACGTCATTGGAGGGAGATAAAGCATGAGCGAAGAAAAAACCAAGAAGTGCAAACATTGCAAGATGGACATTCCAAAAGATGCAAAAATATGTCCACATTGTAGAAAGAAACAAAAAAGCGGAATATTAAAATGGGTTGTATTAATACTTATCATAGGAGTGGTTATCGGTGCTGTCACAGGCGAAGACAAATCCGCTGATAGTACGACAAAACAAACAGAAGCAACTGCTTCAGACAGTCAGAAACAGGAATCTGAGTCAATCGAATATATATCTGCATCTGTAAATGACATGATGGATGCCCTTAATAATAACGCTATGGGAGCGTCTGACAAATATAAAGGTAAATACCTTGAGATTACCGGAAAGCTCACAAACATTGATGCAGCCGGAAAATATATTGATCTCATGGCTGATGGAGATTTTGAGATTATTGGAGTTCAGTGTTACATCAAAAACGACGACCAGAAAGCTAAAATAGCATCTATGTCAAAAGGTGACACTGTTACATTGAAAGGAAAATGTACGGATGTCGGAGAAGTGCTTGGATATTCTCTTGATATTGATGAAATAGAATAAATGCTAAAAAAGACCGGCTCTCGCTACCAACGAGGACCGGTTTTTAAAAAAAAGAAAAATATTTTTACGTTCCGCAAAGCATAACGAAGTGAAACGTATCGCCTGACAAGTCATATTGTATCATCTTCGGTGTGTTCGGACAAGTCAGAAAGTTTGTTCGGTTAATAAGGAGGAAAAGAAATGGCAACTGCAAAAAAACTGCCATCTGGCTCATGGAGATGTCAGGTATTCAGCCACATCGAAGAAATCCCGTTATCAGACGGGACTATCAAAAAGAAAAGGGTTTATAAATCTTTTACATGCTCAGATCCTAGCAAAAAAGGGAAGCGAATCTGTGAGCAAATGGCTGCCGAATGGGCAGCAAAAAAAGAAAGTGAAGTATTGACTGCGCGATATGCTCCACCAGAAGATATGACATTAAAAGAGGCATGTAATAAATACATCGAAAGCAGAACAGGCGTCTTATCCCCTGGAACTATTAGAGAATATAAGCGATCTGTCAAAAGAGACATGGCTAAACTTATGCCATTAAATATAATGGAAATCACTCAAGAGGATGTTCAAGCTGAAATGAATCGTGAAGCACTTACTCATTCGCCAAAAACTGTGTACAATATGCATGGCTTTCTTTCTACTGTCTTGAAGACCTATCGTTCGGATTTCATCTTAAGAACTTCCTTACCTAAAAAGGTAAGACCGAAAATCTATGTACCTACATCTGCCGAAGTCAAAAAGGTAATTGAATGTACTGTAGGTAGTGAATTAGAGATACCTGTTCTTCTGGCAGCATTCGGTCCAATGAGGCGGTCAGAAATCTGCGCGCTTAATTCTGATCATATCAAGCAGAACATAGTACATGTCGAATATGCTATGGTTATGAATGATTCTCATGGTTGGGTTATCAAAAGACCAAAATCTTTTGCTGGTGACAGATTCATTTCATATCCAGGTTTTGTTGCAGATAAATTAAAAGGAATACATGGGAAAATAACAAATTTGAACCCATCGCAAATATCCGACAGATTTTCAGATCTGTTAGATGACAATCAGATTCATCATTTTCGATTCCATGATTTGCGTCATTATTGCGCATCTGAATTGCATACTCTTGGAATTCCAGATGTATATATTATGCAGCGTGGCGGTTGGGAGGATGATACCACATTAAAAAATGTATATCGGCACGTTCTGGTTGATCGAGAAAAAGAGATGAATGAAATTGGGAATGATTATTTTTCAAAGCTATGCAACACGGAATGCAACACAAAAAAAGAAAGTGCTGAAAAATAGCGTATATTAGGATTTTTCTTGCAGGTTCAAGTCCTGTCATCCGCATTTTTATGAAAATCTTGTATTCACTGGTTCTCGCAAAGAACGTAGTGTTTTCAATGGTTTCGGCAATTTCAAATTAGCTCATAAAATATGTTATTTTGCCAGTTTTGGCATAAAAAAGAAGAACTATGCAACACGAAATGCAACACGAATTTGATACAATATGTAAAAAAACAGCCCCAAGGAGTAACCTCCAAGGGGCTTAAATTTTATACTTTTTAGATCGCAATCAAATCTTTCCAGGTGTTCTTTCCGCATTCCCCGTCAACGCTCAGAACCCCGTTTCTGGATTTCTGATACTGTTTTAATGCATAAATGGTATTTGCATCTGCTTTTCTGGATAAGCTCAGTGCTTTCCCGTTTTTTCCTTTAAATCCTCTTGCGATCAAAATCTCTTGAAGCAACAGGACAGAAGTTCCTTCGCTTCCAAGTTTTACTAATTTTGGCTCAAACATATAACCGGCTCCTTTCGATGTGGTCGTTGATGGTTTTGTGCTAGTTGATGGTTTTGCGGTAGGCTTACTTCCAGTAGTATTGGTAAGTCCACTAAAATCAATTCCTTTTCCAGTAAATCTAAGACGATGCGTCCATCCGTGACTGTACAGGTACCAGGGCTGTGTACGGATCTCATTTCCAGAATTATCTTTCGTATCTTTTGTGCCCTCCGAACTTCTGGCATGAACAATGTCGTTCTTACCAATCGCCATTGCTACATGACTATTGGATCCATTCGGATTATTGTCCGCCAGTTCCAGGTCGCCTTTTATCATCTGTTTGTGTGCGGTCTGATTCCTAGCGACAACCTCAAATCCGGCATTCAGCATCTTGAGCATATTGCCAGTATAAGAGCAATTCTCTTTGAGATAACGCGCCTGTTTGGTAAGCCCATTTTTGAGGAACGCATAGTAATAAGCAGTAAGTGCCAATGAGCTACAGTCAAAAGATTTCGGAATGTTAATTTCGTATAAACTCCTAATTCTCTGACTGTATCCATGACTGTTATCATTGGCAATATTTACCGCAAAGCTTACTGCATCGTTTCTCACATTCTGGATAATCTGTTCTTTTGTCTTTGCCATTGTTCCACTCTCCTTTGCTTCTGTATAATCTTTATAAAATATATTTCTATCAACTTTGGTATTAATTCCTGGAATCGTTGCTTTTGAGCTGTACTGCCAGCCAACACCCCAACTTGGACGTAATCTCTCAACTACTGTCCCGTTATCATTTGCCGGATATCTGGCAATCCAGAAATCATGCTTTTTGAGGTGACTGCAAATCACATTCATGTACCAGTCAAGATTGCAATAGATTGCAAATTTATAACCAGCAGCAACAATAATCTCTCTGAATGCTTCTGCCAGATTATGAATACTTTCAGCTCCAAGTACTCTCTGTCTATGATTCTCTAAGTCGAGGAATACTGGAAACTGAATCTTTCTTCCGTTCAGTACGGAAACAACCTTTCTGGCTTCACTCCGGGCTTCGGATACTGTCGAAGCATAGGAATACTTGTATACTCCTACTGGAATTTTATATTTATTGCATCCGGCAAAGTTGTTCTCGAACTGTCCATCAATAACATTTCCGGCTTCTGTAATTCTCAAGATTGCAAAATCCATTCCGTAATTTGCAACCTTATTCCAATCAATCTTCCCTTGCCACGATGATACGTCAATTCCTTTAATTTCCATATGTTCTCCTTTCACACCACGTATCTGTGGTGACTGTATTTCAATGATTCTTGCAATACCTTCGCATAAATCATAGTCGTGTCTAATTTTTCATGTCCTAACATCTTTTGCAATTCCGTAACATCCATACCACGCTCAAGAGACATTGTGGCTGTGGTATGCCGGATAAGATGAGGATACAGCTGTCTTACAAGATTTGCTCTCTCGCTTATCTGGTTCACAATCTGCTCGATCTGAGCCTTTTTTATTCCTCATTCCATCTAAAGTGCTATTACTTGCCTTATTCTGTTGCCGTTGGCATGCCATAAACAGTCACAACAAACTTGGCGGCGCATATTGCATATACAATAATGATATAGTATTTGCTCATTTAACTTTAGCAATTCCTGATGGCCTTGCTAATGGTACTCTACTAGCCACATTTCCAAATGGAGTAAATTTAAAGACTTTGTTAGGAATAGGTGCAAATAGTGTTACAGGCGCAGTTAGCACCATCAATGCTATTAATAACTATATAAAAGACGGATTTATTAGCATTAATTAAAGAAATATGATTGTATATATGCAACAGTTAATGATAAATTAACCTTTCCTTTACTATTCCATACATTATGAATAAATACTTGTATTCCGTCCGTTGCTCCTGTAGTGTTATATATAAACATTCCAGAATAATTTGAACCTCCGTTAGAAGAATTATGAAAACTATGAGCTAAAACAACCCTATTATAACCACTTTTAGGTTTGAATTTAGTAAATGTTATCATTACAGATCCTGACGCAGGAACATCTATGTCTTTAATTGTATCAGATGATATTTGCATTAAATTACTTATATTCGTGTTTAATGTATTAATGCCTAGCTTGTCTTTCAGGTATGTAAATAATTGTGAGAACGATATTTTTTTTAATACATTCCCTTCTCCAACTATCAATGTGTCACTTTCTGCCGGCGTTGCTTTCGAAGCCAGTGCCGACATTAATATTGTTTTTAATGATTCTGCCATATAATCACCTCTATTCTTTCACTCTCAGCATCGAACCATCAGAAGTGGCAAGTGCTGATCCATCACTTGTGCCTAATACATACTGGACATTCCGAACATCAACAGCAATCGCATATTTCGCCCCTGTCTGCACTGATGTAGGGCTTATGCTTGCACCGGCTATATAAATGTTTGCATCTGCCATGCATATCACCCTTTCACTTTGATTTTATAATTATCTACCCACGTTTCATCTGCAATTTTATATATGAATCTCAGACAATAGATTCCTGTTTTTTGTGGCTCAATTAACGCATCTAGCGTATGCTCGTTGATATTGCAGTTTCCTTGATCTTCTACAGTCTCTGTTTCAGCATCTGTATCAACGAAAATCAATTCGTAATCCGCTGAAATGATGGAAAAAGGGATGTCTACACCGCATACCGGCTCTACTTTACTTTTAAATCGGATTTTTTCTCCCAAATCCATTATTGTATTGCTATCTACGTATCTAATTGCCATGTCCTCTCTCCTTTCAGCATGTTTTATGTCCGCTGAAACATTGCTTTACAAGCTCTGCCGTCAGCTGGCTCAGATTCAGCAATGAGCTGTACTCGATGTTCTCTGATTCTGCCGTATATCCTCTCGGAACGAGCTTTCCAGCAATCTCGTGCCCTGATATCAGAAACAGTACAGTGGCGGTATAAGCTGTCAAGCCACCACTACTTTCTGCATAGATCTCTATTGGCAGGGACTATTGCGTCCCAGATTTCGAGATCCGATCCCTCTCGTCTCTGGAACTCAATAGCGAACTCATTACACGAGCCGTAAACCCTCGTAATCATCATTCATCAGTTACTGTGACAGAGATCACATAAGTTTTGCCTGCATCGACCGGATTAGGCGTTACGCTTGCGGCTGTAATCTTTGGTGGGTTCGGATCATACTTGACAGTTCTAGTAATGGTTGTTGTCTTACCGGCACTGTCTTTTGCAACGATAGTAATTGTATTTGAGCCTGCGGACAATGTGACCGTAGTGCTGAATGCTCCGTTGCTACCAACCGTTACAGGTGTACCGTTGATCATTACTGTAACAGGAGATGACGTTGCATCATTGGTTGTACCTGCTACAGTAATTGTGCTCTTGTTGGTAACGTATCCATCAGACGGAGAGGCTACGCTCAACGTCGGCGGTACGGTATCGATCTTGAATGTTACAGATTTCTGCGTAGCTGCGTTGCCATCGTAATCGGATGCATCAAACCTAATGGTATGAGAACCATCGGTAAGAGCTGTTTCCGGTATGTACGAACAATTGTAACCACCGGTTACGGCGGTCTTTGTAATGCCGTCAGTAATCTTGCTTCCGGAATCGATTGTGATACCGATAGTAGACGGATTAACACCAGAATCATCATCTGTAACAGTCCATGTGATAGTTGGCTTGTTGTTGACAAGTGTTGCAGATGCTGTTGGATTTGTGACTGTAATTACCGGAGCGACCTTTTCTTTAACGGTTAATCGCAGGGAACTACCGATTGCGGAATCTGTTGCATCTTTGGTGGTCACGTTTCCAGCATCGTCCGTTGCCTTGATTGTTATTCCGTAATAATGTCCGCTCTGGCTGTAACTGGACTTATTTGGAGCTGTTACTGTAGCTTCATATTTGCCCGTATTACTGTTAAAAGTAAGTGTGTAAGTCTGTCCATTTACAATAGCTTGTACTTGCTTTACTGACATTTATGTACCTCCATTTCATAATTCATTCTATATTTAACTTTTCGCAAAGTTTATTAATAAGTTTCTCTTGTTGGTCAATTTTCTTTTTCTGTGCTTTTAGCATTGCAAACATTGCTGGAATCATGATACGCTCGTTCCAGTCCTCAACAAGTCCGTTTTGATGCCGAGTAGCTTCTGGAAAGAATGCTTCTACATTCTCAGCAATAAACATCGGGATATATCTTCCTTCATTCTCGTCCCCTTTAACTAGATATCCCTTTTTGTATTTCGCCCACGTTGGTTCGATATTGTACCATTCTTCAATTTCTTGCTCTGAAATATTGTTTCCAATATCTTTATAGCGTTTCGAGGATGAAGATTTCAGCATCAGCTGTTTGTATCCTGTACGTCCATCCCAACAAATAGTATTTGATGATGTCGTATACTCCATGTTTTCTATCTTTGGCGATTTTGCAAAAGATGCAGAATTAGTAACAGTTAAATCTCCAAATGTACCGGTATCAGCCGATACCTCTGTGGCATATACGTTTAGACTGTTATCCTTCCAACTGATTCCCCAATTTTCACTATTTTCAATTTCAATATCTACTTCATCGTCAAAGAACTTCTTGATATCAACAGGGAATATTCCATCGCTTGAAAACTGTACACCTGTATATTTCATGTATTTTGAATTTTCTTCGTAGCTTGTAAATACAGTATATCCAGAGCGATCAATTAATCCTTTAACAGCATTGCTGGCATCTTTAATTTTCAGATAACCGTTCCCATTCTTTTTGCCGCCCAAGGTAACTGTTCCACCAAGAAGAGCATCAAGGCTGACGTAGAGACGCCCATTGCTATAATATAATCCCTTCCAAGCCCCGTCATTAGTCAGAATGCTAACTATTTGCTCCTGCGTCAAATTGTCTATATCAATAACGACCGCCACGCTCTGCATATCCATCAATGTCGTAGTACCACCGGATGCATATAATTTACATCTAACATTTGTCACATCTCTCGGAATACCGACAGTTGAACCATTAGAACTTGCTACTGTCTGACCAGATCCATTTGTCAAAATAGAATACAAATAGTGTGTCACGGTATCCTCATCGGTTGAACTAGTATAAATGGTATTCCAAGTGTTTCCGTCAGCAGTCTCTTCAACAACGAATCTGCCTTTATAAGGCACTCTAGTAGCTGATTTTCCGTCACGATAATACGCTTTAAATGTTATAAAGTTTGGACTAATTGTCTTGTCAGAGCCACGTTTCAAGACGTTACATGATGGCTCAACCATGTATGTTCTACCAGATTCACCATCTTTTCCATCTTCGCCCTTTTTCTGCTTAGAAATCGTGAATCTTTTTGTTACTGCCAGATTACTGAGATATGTTGCTCTGATGTCTATCCATCCATTGTCTGCACTCAAGCCTGTGACAGTGTAAGTATGCGTATCTACATCCCAAGAGCCGGTTACACTGTCTGATTTTGTAATGGTATAGCTACAATCATTTGTGATATCTGACGAGCCGTACATAACTTTCGCTGTAGTTGTCACTGTTGGAAATACCGGAATGTTTCCGTCTGCGTCAGATGTGATCGTCTGCATATCGTTCGACAGCTGGAATGTCATATTCTTGGCAGATGCAATATTGTTGTCCATTTTTGTCAGTTTATCCGGCAAAGAACTACCACCAATTACAACATTATCACCACTGATGATTACTTTTTTGGTGTCCATATCAACCTGGAAGATTATGTTTCCATCGCTATCTCTGACAGTCAGTGCACCTGTGTCGATATAATCAGCATTGATACCATGTGCGTACAGAATTTTTGCTATCAAATCGCCTGTCAGAAAAAAACCGTAAGGATATGTTTTACCACCATCATTGGATACGCCAATGGCTTCTGCTGTGAATTTAATTACATTTTTTGATTCTGCGAGTGTAGGCTTGTCATGCAGATATGTAATAGTACTGCCATCTTCCTGTGCGACTGATGTTTCATATAATCCAGAAGAATTTTTTAAGGTTTCTTCTAATTTCTCTACTGCTTTTTCTCTGGCCGTTTTTTCTTTTTTTACAAGACGCCTTGCCTCTACGATTGCCTTAGTGGATTCTGACTGGAACTTGCTCATTCCTCTGATCGGATCATCGGCTTGAGTTTTTACAGTGGTCTTTCCATTAACGAAACAGGAAACGTCTGTCAGTGGAGTGATATACCTATTCCACTTGCGGTCGTAAGTATATGCCATATCTCCAAACTCAATGAGTGGATTATATGCAAGTTCTCCCGACATGTTACGGAATTTAGCTCCAATTATGGAATCACCGATTTGAGCAGCCACAGTGTCCAAATCGACATCGTTTACAAGATCATTCTCCAATTCAAGAACATATCCTGCACTTCCGTACATGGCTTCATTTTCTCTATTTTTTAGCTTGATTCCAGTAATCACAATATCATCACTAGAAACGGTTGGACTTGTAAAAAAGTCTTTGAGCTTTTCGGATGTGTCAGCTGCTGATTCGATCAGTGTCAAGAATCCATCACTATCAATTGTCCAGTTCCCTGTCGGACTGATAAAACTTTCTGAGTCAATACTTGCGCCGCCTTTAAATGTTACATTTCCATCAGCGTCCACTACTGCGTTGTAATCTTCTTGTACATTGGAAAAATCCCATCTGATAAATCGCAAGTATCCTCTGCTGTCCAGGCGAGCGTTCGCAGTCTCAAGCATTGCTGCCCATCCGAACAACTGACGAAACGTCATGTTTTCCGGAATCTCTGACACGATCAGATTTCCATGAGCCATGGAGACTTCTGACGGAATACCAAGAGTCTCACACGCATCTCTAACAAGAGTCTCTATTGACTGTGGCAGAACCAGATGAGATATATAAGTTGCGTTCGTTTTATACATATCGTCCAAAGCGGTAAAACTAAGGATTTCGCCATATTGTTCTGGTGTCGTAATTGTATAAATACCTTTATCAATGGTTTCGACTCTGTCTTCTGTCGCTGCTTTTGTTGCCAGAATCGCACCGCCACTCTGGTCAAGAATTGGCTCATAGTTTTCATCCAGCAATTCATCTGTTGTAGCCGAACTTGCTACAGAGGTCTGCATTTTAAGATACGCATGAACTTTTGCCATGTAGAAATTATAGTTTTTCCACTGATCGGAAGTGTTGTCCAACTCCAATTTCATGGATTTACAAACAACGCAGCCAATCGGAAAGCTGCTACTTTCTGCACAATCGGAAAAAGTGCAGTTTTCGCCCATGATTTCATTTTTGACTGTTTTTACAGTTCCGTCAGGAAAGGTGATTTCCACTTCCTGCCAGACTCTTTCTCCGTCCTGTAGTTTTTGTTTGAACGCATCAGATACATTAATCAAGTGGATTCACCCCCTGCATGTTAAAAGATATTTTTGATACAAATTTTAAGTCTGGAGATATTTCTCCAATAGTTAGGCTTGCTTTTCCAACATAAAATGGGTCGGTTCTCCATGCCATGTGATAAAGTGACCAATGATACAAATTGAAAGTTTTTCCTTTTGCGATAATTTTGAGAATTTTGTTTGCTTCTATAACTGGAACGTTTGATGCTTCATAGCTATACTGTTCGACTGTAAACAATGGAGTTAACAACGCTTTTCCGAACTGCGTACGGTTACTACCTTCTGAATAAGTTGTTTCGAGGTTATATCCCATATCTTTATCTGGCTGATAGATGGAAGCCCCATTCATCTTGTATCGTTCTGTTATGCCTTTTGGAATAGTTGCCACGCTTCCACCTCCTATGCCAGTTCAAACGGGTTTCTACCGCTTGTATCACGTCTTAACTTTGCTTCTTCGATAATTTCATCAAATACTGTTCTTCGGTTAATCTGAGCAGTAAAACGATAATTTCCACCACTCTGCTGTCCACCAGTTTCCTCACGAACAATTTTTCTGAGCAGTGCTTCTGGTGCTTCAATGTTATTACCCTGTTTCTGGTCTCCAAGGACAGCCAGAAATTCGCTTCTTGGTGGAATAACTGCACCTTTTGCCAGATATGGAATAGTCGGTACTCTTGGAAAGCTTGCGCTAAATCCGATCGTCTTAGAGCCGAATGGTGTAGGCACTTCCCACGGACCAAATGACATTGCAGATTCAATTCCACTGATCGCGCCGTTCACCGTACCGATTGCGCCATTTACGATACCGATAACTTTATTGAATATCTCTTTAACTTTGTTTTTAATACCCTCGAACGTATCAACAACCTTGTCTCTTGCACTTTTGAATTTATCAACGATTCCATCAACTATCATCTTTACAACTTCTTTTATAGTGGACCATATAGCGCTCCACTTTTCTTTTGCACTTGATTTGATACCATTCCAAATAGAAACAATCTTTTCTGCCAAATCACTTAGTTTGGATTTTATTCCATCAACGAAAGCTATGGTTTTGTCTTTAATCCAACTCCATACCGCACCTGCAACTTCTTTTATTTTGTCCCAGTTTTTGTACAGCAATACACCAATCGCAATGCAAGCTGTTACTGCTGCTATAAAAATTCCGCCCGGTCCGACAGCTGTCGCAATGGCTTTGATTCCACCAATAATGCCGCCAGAGCCGGTCATGAGTGCAATAAGACCCTTAATGAAACTTGCTACTGTCGTTATACTTCCTGCGATTCTCGAAGCTAAGCCTGCAATCTTCGCTGCCGCAAATGCTCCGATCAGAGCTGCGCCAAATGCTTCAATGATTGATTGATGATCTGCAAAGAATCCAGCCAAATCAGACACTAGGTTAATCACTGTCGGAATTCCTGTTTCAATCAGCCATTTCAGCATTGGGAGAACAATATTGTTATAAATCCATTCAAGAACATTTCCGATAGATTCCAGAATTGGCGCAAAGGTACTGGTCAGGTTACTGATGGATTCTAGTAACGGATAAAAGTTCAAGTTCGCCGCCCATTTTGCTGTATCCTCTGCGATTTTTTCAACAAACTGCATAACCACCACAAGGGCGTCTGCAATGTTCTGTATGATCTGCGTTCCAACATTGTTCTTATTCCACGCATCCGCAAAACCGGATGCAATATTCCCGATAGTTTTAAGCACGTTCTGAGCAATCCTCAGCATGGTCGTAAGCATCGTTGTGCCTGTGCCATTTGTCCAGACCTCTACAAGGCTTTTACCTACACTTACAGCGAGCTTTTTGAGTCCATCAAGTGCGACTTTTGCTGCATTAATGGTATTCTTACCCTCTTTTTTCCATGCGTCCTGGAATGGTTTCCAGAGTTTCTTGAGCAGGTCAGCAAGTTTCTTTGCGGAATCGCTAATCTTGTCAAGTGCGGTTTCGCCTTCTGCGAGATTGCCGTAGTCCACATTACCAACTGAACTCGGAAGGCCACTGTTACCTGCTCCACCACTTCCACCAGATGAAGATGGTGTGGAAGATGAATTGCTGCCAGTAGATGTGACTTTGTGAACTTCATCAAGTGACGAAAGATAGTTTTTGGTTTCCTTATTCGCTTTTTTTGTTGCTTTTGCATTGTCGTTCGTGGCATCTGCCAGTTTCTCTGCATTATCTGCCGCCTGTCCATACTGGTCCGATGTATCTGCGATCGCGTCTGTTCCGGCAAGACCCGCTCCACTTCCGCTCGTTTGACCGGAAGATTTCTTGCCAGTAATAAGCTCCGTGAATGACTTAAATGCGTTTGCCAGAGTCGCCAGTTTGCCGAGAAGAATATTGATTACTTTCAGAACAGGTGTAAAAATATTAATCAGCCCTTGTCCGACTGTTGCCTTGAGGGACTGCAACTGCAACTGCATCACTCGCACCTGGTTCGCCCAGCTGTCAGAAGTACGAATGAAGTCACCAGATGCGGCTGATAACTGTTCCTGCACAAAAGCAAAGCGGAGAGCAACTTTCTCCTGTTCAGTCATTGCAGATGTGGTCTTGCCGTAGCCATTTGCAAGTGCATATTGGTCAAGTGCCGACTGGGTCATTACCACGCCGAGGTCCTTGAGTGTTTCCGTTTCGCCCGTAAACACTGATTTCAGCTTAATATAAGCCAAGTCCTGACTGATGTTATAGAATGATGCTACGTCACCAGTCAACTGTGTTAGAGCCGTTGACATGTCGTAAGCCTGTGCTTCTGAGAATCCGAACGACTTAGACATTGCTCCGAACGTACCGACATACCTTTTTGCCATGGTTTCTGACAGTCCGGCTGAGGTCATGGCATTCTTTGCGAATTCGTTCACCTTATCCGACATGGTGGTAAATGTAACATCGACCACGTTCTGCACTTCTGCGAGGTCAGAGCCAAGTTCCACGCACTCTTTTCCAAACTGTACCAATTTACCAACAGCAAAAGCCCCACCAATTAACAGACCGATTTTTTTTACAGCACTTCCAAGGCCGTTAAATGACTGTTTTATAGCTGATACGCCATTTTGGACACCGGTTGTATCCATTCTGGTATCAATAATGACTGAGCCATCAGCAGCCATGCGTTCACCTCCTAACTATTTGAGGTTTAACATCTCATTCAGCGCATCTTTATACGCTTGCTCTTCTTCGCTGAGACGTGTTTTTATATCAATAATGTTCTTGTTTTCTTGATAGAATTTCTTTTCCCATTTATCAAGCTTTTCGCCCTTTGCTTTTTTCGACCGGATTCCAACGACCGTGTTGAACAGACATTCACCGGATTCCATGAAATATCCGAAGAATGTCCACCAGTGCATATACGGCACCGATCTGATTTCTTTACCAGTGACCTTGTTTACCGCCGGAACGATCATATCGCCATCCTGTTCCCAGTCCATCAAACGGGGCCTTGGGTGGTTTGGATTATCGTCTAACTGTCCGCAGTCGATGAATTCTGATGCTTTTTGACAGGCTTCAGATAAGTGTTCCGGCGGAATACTCTGCCAGTCCTCAAACAGAATCTGCAACATAACAACTGCTTTCGCCTGCTCGTCCAGTTCCGGGTCGTTCATAGCAATGAGAACGTCGATGATTGCTCGAAAATCCGTTCTAATAGAAAAATCCACCCCACTTATGTTAAGCGAGGTGGGAAGCTCATAGGCGGTCATTTTGTGTACTTCTCCGTATACTTATTGACTGCTGCCTGCATTTTCTTCTTTCTCTTTTCGATTTCTGGTGCGATTGCTTCTGCAATTTTATCCAGAACGATATAGGCGAACACCTGACCATTTCCGAACACAGTGGTTGCTGTGATCGGCTCTTTGAACAGGTCTTTTGATGCTTCATATCCGAGCAGATAGTTGATTTTGTCTTCGATCTGTTTGTTCAGCTCTGCCATTTTTTTACCGGAATCGACCTTCTGAATAGAATCTTTAAGCTGCTCAAAGTATTCTGTCAGCTCCTCCGCACGTGACGCTACATTGATATCAGTCGGGTTAAGCTTGAAAGAAGAAAAAACTTCGTCTTCGTTGTTGGTAAACGTGAATATAAAAATTCCATCATCAATTTTGGTATTAATTACTTTTGCCATTTAGCATATCCTCCTTGTGTATGTGCTTATTCACTGTCAGCTGTGAATGTACCGGAACTGATATCAAATTTTCCTTTTACACGTTCGCCAACATAGTTGACAGTAAATGGAATCTGATAGCCAGATGTGTCTCCACCGTAGGATGTCGGCACAACGTAGCAATCCTGCTGATATGCTTCATACTTGCCTGCTGTGGCTTCCGTCCAGAGATGGACTTCAACTGCTTTTGTCTTGAGGTTATCGTCTTTGAGGCGTCCGTCTACAATCTTCTGTAACGCCGTGAATAGGTCAGAAGTGGTATCTGCATAAAATGGATCGGCATCAGAAGATACCTCATAGCCGTTATGCTTAAATGTGGATTCTCCAAGAATATTTTTAGATGTTTCGGTATCCGGGTTGAGTTCGATGTTGTACTCTTCCAGATCCTTTCCAAGACGCTCATATTTCGGTGTCAGCCCTCCGCAGAGGGAACCTGCATCAATATAATGAGCCATATATTTACGGTCAATTTTTCCTGTAACTGCCATAGAAATGTCCTTTCTGCCTATAACTTTTAAAAGGCTGTGTAGGTTAGCGACTATCTCCAATTGATAGCCGGTTGTTACTTGTTATATTACTTCATAAGTATTTTCGTAGCGTACTGACAATGGCAATAACCAGTCCTGTACGCCGTTCTCCTGCGGCTCTGTACCGTAGGAGTTTCCACGGGTTATACGTTTTATCACTCGCCCTTGCGAAAGCTCTGGAAACGCATTTAAACGTGTCTCAGTGCCATTTATGACAACTGGTTCTCTGCATATCCATTTACCGAGATTATCCAAAAATTTCTGAACAGATAATTTCTGCCTCTCCTTGTCGGATGCTGTTCGGTATACCACATAAAATGGATACTGGCATACCTGATGCATTACGCCACAAACATCTTCTTTTTCTGAATAGATCAGCGCCCCGTTGTCTGCTGAAAACGCAATTCCCGATTCTTTGCCAAGTTCCTCGAATTTGATTATTTCATTGTCGTGTAGTCCCGGATACTGGTTTAGAAGTGCTTTCATGGCGTCTGTCAGAATGTCATATCCGGTTGCATCTACTCCGATAGGTTTATCTGCCATGTCTGCCACCTCCTGCCTGTGCTTTTACTTTGCGAAGCCATGTACTGCCGTATTTTCGTTTAGCGGCATCGAACCATTCAGCTTGTACCTGAGTATGCGGTGATTTTGTATATTGAAGATTCTCCTTTGCGTTCGTCTTGCCAGAATACTGACTCACAAGAACCTTTTCCGCATCGTGTCTTGCCCATGTGCTACCTGTTGCGGGGTCGACCATGGTTTTTCCAAAATAAAGAAAACGTCCATATGGTTCTGCCGCCGCACATACAAATCCAGTCCCTTGCATCGATGTACTTTTGGCTCTTGTTCGGTCAATAAAATCTCCCGAAATCATTGGCATAAACTCTATCATACTGTCCATAACCATTCCATCAAGGAGGTACTGGGCTTCTTGATACTGTCTGGAGAATCTATCCATATTCAGCTTGATTTTCATATCTCCGTCAACTACGGAGAATCCTTTGAAATGATGAATTTTGCTCATATTACTTACCCAAAATTTCAAAATGCGGAATCAGTGTATACGGACCGCCTACACTGGTAATCTTAAACACATTATCCTTGTTCTCATTCATGTACTGGTAGAATCCATTCCGATAATCACTGTCAATTACCGTTCCACCAGTCCACTCACCTTCCCAGAAAAACGATTCGTCTGAGAATGTGATAGTATCTTCCAGAGCGTTGTTAATCTGCTGTTTCCACTCTTTAGGCGGTACATATGGGAGAATCTTACCATTCCTGTCAGCAATGGTTATATCGCCGTTCTGGACGGTATATCGAACGTGTAACTGCGCGTTGTCAGTTGCGTCTGGTCCGTACTTTTTAAGGATTGCTCCTTTGTCAGTAATGAGGTCAACGCCGGATAAAACATGAGGATACCAGTACGCATCTCTTGTTGTGGCACTTTCGTAATAGTTGAAAATCGTCACTGTTTTTTCGTACATGATACCCTCTCCTTAATCATTTATTTTTTAGCTTATCCACGTCAACCTTGGACGTTCGCTTCCACAATTCCGTAATCTTCTCCCATCCGAACATGGAAATAAATGCCACAATAAACCCAGCCATGATAGCTGCTAAAATCATATACCACAAGATTGTCATGTGGATATACTGCATATACGCTACAAAAGCGGCCACAGTAATTCCGATAGACAGTACAAGCGCCAAGGCATCTGTCGGAATTTTCGACAGGAACCCAACATTTTTAATCACCTGTGTAATCACAGATACACAAAACGCCAGAATCCCGATTACTGCCAGAATCACGGTCATGTTTGCGAATAATGCTTCCATTACTCTTTCACCTCATCATAAGTTTTTTCAAAAATATCCGGCTTGCACGGATAAAGCTCTCCGTTTACACCCTGGATAACATAGTCTCCAACAGAAACATGATGTGTTCCCTCTAATGTTTCGATATACAGCTCACACGGAGGTAAATCACAAGTTTCTGCGCCGTAATACATAATGCCTTTTTTATAAGCTTCTTGCGCCCAAAACGGAACGTAAAACAAGCCGTTCCGGTCTTTCAGATCACCATCATATTTAAATGCTTCAATGATAACAGGCTTTTTTCTAAACTTCATATTCACACTCCTGCATACAATACTGGTATTCCATCATCCGTCCTTACTCCCATCAGA
>OJAI01000746.1_pt1 | contig 21095 bp, 10 predicted proteins | sample 1588891 | NCBI WGS metagenome assembly OJAI01 (sample SAMN03283255) | human gut metagenome | biome: human-associated habitat; material: feces | host: Homo sapiens | place: USA | collected 2013 | reverse complement strand
TGGGACAGTCCCGATGGGGAAACATCCATAGTGAAGCTGTCATATCAATCATTGAGGAGTTAAAAGCGACTGCCGGTATAAAAAAGTTATACGATGAGATTTCACTTTTTGGAACAGCTAGAGCAGGTAGCATAAGCCAATGGCAGGAAAAAAGATGCGAGAATCTGGCAGAGAGACTCTATAAGTTAGGGAATCTGTCTCCTCTTGTTCCACAAAATGTACAGGAAATAGCTCCAATGGTATTTATCACAGCAGATGAGATAGATAGATTATTGCAGGAAGGAGGTATTGTTGAGGGAGGAAAAAGAAGAATACTTTCTTTCTATCAACAGGAGCCTGCGCCGGATACCAAAACAGCAATTAATTTCCTGAAACAGGAGTATGGTATGGGAGGTCATTCCCATTCTATATCAGAAAGCCGGAATTCAAACGAATGGCACGATGCCAAAGGATTTCATTTAGAAAAAGGAAACGTACAAAAGAAACTGACATGGAAAGAAGCAGAAAAACGTATCCGTACTTTAATAGAAAATAAAGAGTATCCGTATATACATCAGGAAGCAAAAACAGAAACAAGGGAGAACGTGCCGAATTTCGGTACACAGGAAGAAAAAAAGGCAGATACCATTCAATTCCAGATTGATTTCTCTGAACATGATATTTTAAGCCACTATGATAAGGAAAAGAAAGCCTATGTTACTGCTAAAATGTCTTTTGCGGCAGCAAACAGACTGTTTGCGGAGTTAGATGAACAGGAGATGGAGCAGCAGGAGAATGAGGGAGAAGGTTATTCTTATTACAAGACGGCATTTTCTATCTATGCAATTATAAATGGAGAAGAATATTCTTTCCAGGGAAGATATGACATAGGAAGTGAAGGAAAATCCCTGATAGAACATATCCAGGAATATTATGATTACTGTCTGTCCCCAGATTGTATGTATAGACAATACTGGGAGGAAGATGGCGTATTAGAGGAAAAGATAGAACAACTCACAAAGTATAATGAAAATTTTTTGCCGTATCTTGAAAGCCACTTAGACCTGACACCTGCAGAACGGAAACAGATCACTGCGTTGATACATAAGGAAGAACCAGAAGTTTTACAGGATAAAAAGTATGAGATTATGGATACAGGTCGCATAGACTTTCCATTTGATGTACAGGAATGGACAAGGGAAAATAACGAGTTTGTTTTTTCTGGACGTAATAAATACTGTAAAAGCAGGGAAGAAGCCAGTGCATGGATAGAGGAACAGCAAAAAGAATCAAATCTTATTGAGGTGGCTGTTGAAAGCAGCGAAGATTATGAGGATATTGCCGGTTCTTTTGTCACAGCAGTCGATACGGAAGGAAACAGACAGCCTGTTTACCGTCTGATACAAAAGGGGAATGACGGGTTAGAAACGTATCTTCCAGAAACTATTCTCTTTTATAGTGAAAAGGAAGCAAAAAATTATATTAAGAGCCATGCGGATGAGATAAGAGAGATCAGTTATGACGAAATGATAAACTGGGCTGCAGAAATAAGAGAAGACAGGATTGCAGCAACAGAACTTCAGGAAGAAATCTTAGATACGGACAATATAGCCATCACTCCTGTTTCAAATGACAGAGGACAAAATTATCATATTCCGAAAGAAGAATTAGGGACAGGGACAACCCGTGAAAAATGCTGGAAAAATATCCTTGCGATTGAGACTGTAAAACAATTAGATCAGGAACAGCGCAAGGCAACAAGAGAAGAACAGGATATATTAGCAGATTATGTTGGCTGGGGTGGGATTGCAGATGTCTTTGATGTGAACAAATCACAATGGCAGGAAGAACGGGAACGGATACACACAGCCCTTACCCCGGAAGAATACCGTTCTGCAGAAGAATCTGTTTTAAATGCCCATTATACGCAGCCACTTATCATTAAAGCAATGTATCAGGTATTAGAAAATATGGGATTTAGCCGAGGAAGGATATTAGAGCCTTCCTGTGGGATTGGGAATTTCTTTGGTCTTGTTCCAGAAGATATGGATGGTTCTACTTTATATGGTGTTGAATTAGACCGAATGAGTGCAAAGATAGCAGGCTACCTTTATCCTGAAGCAAATATCCAGAATATAGGATTTGAACGTACCAACTATCCAGATGGATACTTTGATGTAGCGATCGGAAATGTACCATTTGGAGATTACCGGGTAAATGACTCAGTTTATAACAGTCATGGATTTTTAATCCATGACTATTTTTTTGCAAAAACTCTGGATAAATTACGTGCTGGTGGTGTTGCTGCGTACATCACAACAAAAGGTACAATGGATAAAGAAAGTACAAAAGTCAGGGAATTTCTTTTTAAGAAGGCAGAATTACTGGGAGCTATCCGTTTGCCTAATACGGCATTTAAAAATGCCGGAACGAAAGTAACTGCGGATATTTTATTTCTGCAGAAACGGGAAAAAGAAATAGAAAATCCTGAATGGATCGCTGTTACAGAAGATGCACAGGGATTCCGTATAAACAGCTATTTTGTACAACACCCGGAAATGATATTGGGAACAATGCAGGAAATATCAGGACCATATGGAATGGAAACTACTTGTGTAGAAAAAGAGGGAGTTCCTTTAGGAGAACGGCTGCGGGCTACTATATCACATATCACAGGACATATACCTGAAAGAGTGGAAGAAGAACGTGCCGAATTTCGGTACGGGGAAGAACAGCAGGCAGATGCACCCAATGCTTCCGAGGTACGGATGTACAGCTATGTACTGTCTGACACGGGAGAGGTTTATTATAAAAATGAATCTGGTCTGGAACAAAAAGAGACAGCGAAAACAGCAAAAGCACGTATCACAGGTATGGTCGCAATAAGGGACTGTGTCCGTGAACTGATTCGATTGCAAATGGAGGAAACAGAGGATGCAGATACAAAGATTTCTGCAGAGCAGGCAAGGCTCAATGCGCTTTATGATTCGTATACTGCCAAATGGGGGCTGTTAAATAGTACGGCAAACAAAAGGGCTTTCTCGGAAGATTCCTCATATCCCCTGTTATGTTCTTTAGAGAAATTAGATGAAGATGGAAACCTTGACAGAAAAGCGGACATGTTCACGAAACGTACTATCCGAAAGAGCGAAACGATCACTCATGTAGATACTGCAAATGAAGCATTGGCAGTATCACTGGAGGAAAACGGAAAAGTTGACCTTGCTTTTATGTCAGGTCTGTGTGGAAAATCTGCTGAACAGATCACAGAAGAATTAACGGGAGTTATCTTTAAAAACCCGGATACGCAGGTATGGGAAACGGCTGATGAATATTTGTCGGGAAATGTCCGGGAAAAACTGCGTGTAGCAGAGAGAATATCAGAAAATGATACCGGCTATAAAAGTAATGTAGAAGCATTAAAGAAGGTACAGCCAAAAAAACTGGATGCTTCCGAGATTGAAGTCCGTTTGGGAACGATGTGGATTCCTCTAGAAGTATATGACCAGTTCATGAGAGAAACTTTCCAGCCACCACAATATATTAAAGATATAATCAAGCTGCAGTATTCCAAATATACAGGAGAATGGAATATCGAAGGAAAAAACACGGACAGAAGTATTTTAGTAACAAATACTTACGGAACAAAAAGGGCAACGGCATATCGTTTACTGGAAAGTTCTTTGAACCTGAAAAATATCCAGATATTTGATACTTACACGGATACAGAAGGAAAAGAACATAGAGAATTAAATAAAAAGGAAACGATATTAGCCAGCCAGAAACAGGATATGATAAAAGAAAAATTTAAAGACTGGATTTTTCGGGATAGAGAACGGCGGGAAATGCTGGTTTCTATTTATAACGAAAAATTCAATTCAATACGTCCAAGACAGTTTGATGGAAGGCACCTGGAGTTTCCTGGCATGAATCCAGAGATCACTTTGAAACCCCATCAGAAAAATGCAATCGCCCATCAGCTTTACGGCAGAAATACCCTGCTCGCCCACTGTGTAGGAGCAGGTAAGACGTTTGAAATGGCTGCTGCTGCAATGGAAGCAAAACGTATCGGACTTGCTCATAAATCCCTGTTTGTCGTGCCAAACCACCTTACAGAACAATGGGGAGCAGAATTTCTTACTCTATATCCTGCTGCCAATATCCTTGTGGCAACAAAAAAAGATTTCCGCCCGGAAAACCGAAAAAGATTCTGTGCGAGGATTGCAACAGGCGATTACGATGCGATTATCATCGGTCATTCTCAGTTTGAAAAAATCCCTCTTTCTGCAGAAAGACAGCGTGCTGTTTTAGAAAGCCAGATTGATGAGATTGAAATCGCTATCACACTGGCAAAAAAAGAGCAGGGAGAAAACTATACTATCAAACAGATGGTGAAAAGCCGGAAAAGTTTAGAAGTAAGGCTGGAGAAATTGAATGAAAAGAAAAAAGATGATGTTGTTACTTTTGAAGAATTAGGTGTAGACAGGCTGTTTGTAGATGAATCGCACGGTTTCAAGAACCTATTTTTGTATACAAAAATGAGAAATGTTGCCGGGGTTGCACAAAGTGAATCCCAAAAATCAATGGATATGTACAATAAATGCCGTTATATGGATGAAATCACAGGTGGAAAGGGGATCACTTTTGCAACAGGTACTCCAGTTTCAAATAGTATGACAGAATTATATACTATCCAGAGATACCTGCAGTATGACCGTCTGCAGGAAATGGAGTTAGGAATGTTTGATAACTGGGCATCTGCATTTGGGGAGACGGTAACGGCTCTGGAATTATCGCCAGAGGGCAGTGGATACCGTATGAAGACCCGTTTTGCGAACTTCTTTAACCTGCCGGAATTGATGTCTGTTTTTCAGGAAGTAGCAGACATACAGACTGCCGACATGTTACGGCTGCCTGTTCCGGAAGCAGAATATGAAAACATCGTACTGCCTGCAAGTGAAGAACAAAAAGAAATATTAGAATCCCTGTCAGAACGTGCGGACAGGGTAAGAAACCGGGAAGTAGATCCATCGGAAGATAACATGCTCAAGATTACGACCGATGGACGTAAACTGGCATTAGACCAGCGTCTCATAAATGATATGCTCCCAGATACGGAAAATAATAAAGTTTCTGCCTGTGCAGAAAAATGTTTTGAGATATGGAAGGAAACAAAAGAGCAGAGGTCAGCACAGCTTATCTTTTGTGATTCTTCTACACCTAAAAAAGATGGGACGTTTAATGTCTATGATGCCCTGAAAGAAAAACTGATGCAGAAAGGAGTACCAGAACAGGAGATTGCTTTTATCCATGATGCCAATACGGATGTACAGAAAGCAAAACTCTTTACAAAGGTACGTTCTGGACAGGTACGTTTCCTGCTCGGTTCCACTTCGAAAATGGGGGCAGGAACCAATGTACAGGACAAACTCATCGCCCTGCATCATTTAGATGTGCCGTGGAGACCTGCGGATATAGAGCAGCAGGAAGGACGTATATTAAGGCAGGGAAATCAAAATGAAAAAGTGAAGATATTCCGTTATATCACAGAAAATACGTTTGATGCCTATTCCTGGCAGCTCATCGAGAATAAACAGAAGTTCATTGGACAGATCATGACTTCAAAATCCCCAGTCCGTTCCTGTCAGGATGTGGATGAAGCTGCCTTATCTTATGCAGAGGTAAAAGCCCTGGCAACGGGAAACCCTAAGATTAAGGAAAAAATGGACCTGGATATACAGGTAACGAAGTTAAAGATGCTGAAAGCAAACTATGAAAGTAATCTGTTCCGGCTTCAGGATGCGATTGCGGTAGAATACCCACAGCAGATTGCAAAATATGAGGAACTGACCGCAGCGTATGAAGCAGACATAGCCCATTTAGATACTGCCATGAATACGCCTTTTTCCATGGAGATACATGGGATCACTTATGATAATGAAAAGACAGCAGGTGAGATTCTTGTACAAGCGTGTACAAAAATGAAAAAGGAACATACAGATGCAGCAGACATAGGGACTTTTAAGGGATTCAAAATGAAGGTCTCGTATTCTCTTTTTGATAATAGTTTTTATGTAAAGCTGACAAGAGAATCCTCCGTTACTGTCGAAGTAAAGAAAGACCCTGTACGCAACATAGAACGTATCCTTACGGCATTAAGAAAAATGCCAGGACAAAAAGATGTTGCAGAAGAACGGCTGGAAGGGGCAAGACAGCAGCTTGTTCAGGCAAAAGAAGAAGTAAATAAACCTTTTGAAAAGGAAAATGAATTACGGTCTGTACAGGAACGTCTGACGAAAATAAATGCAGAACTGGATATGAAACCAAAGGAAGAACCGAAAAAGATGATTAAGAAGGAGGAACTGAAAAAATGTCTGTAAGATTAGAAAAAATGGGAGAATGTATCCTGCGATTAAGAGAAGAACGGGGATATAGTCTGGAAGAATTAGCCGGACTCACGTTGTCATCGCCGGATGAATTAAGAAAGATTGAGAGTGGTACACAACAGCCGGACAAAATGACACTTACCCTTTTAAGCAATGTTTTAAATGTATATCCTGACAGTCTGCAGAACGGAGAGATTCATTACCGTGCTTCACAATCCAATCTGATAAATCTTATGAAGGAAACATTAAAGTATCTGGAGGGAACAGAAGAATATAACAAAGAGATTGAGGAACATATAGAAAAGCTGCAGAAAGAATATGATATACAGCGAGAGGAAAAGCAGGAAAAAGAAAAGACGGAACAGCCAGAAAAAGAAGAACAGGTATTACCGAAAAGAGAGCCGGAAAAAGCTGCACCCAGATTATAAATAAAATGTGCCGAATTTCGGTACGGATAGGAGATGGATAAGATGGAAGATAAAAGCAGAGAAGTCGTAATGGCAATTTCTAACGCAGCAAGGTATATGGACCCATTTTTTAAATTAACAGCAATGGGGACAGTGCTGTTGATTCAGTATTTTGCCCGCATGGTAAAGGAAAAAAAGCTTAAGGTAACTGAATTTACTGACTTTCAGAAATTTCTCAAAGCAACAGATGGAAAATATGACATCATGAACGTCCCGGAGATTCCAGAAGGACAGTTATCAGAAGAATTAGATGCACTGGGTATCCATTATATGGTATTACCCGATCTGGAAAAAAATGATGGGATGCTGCAGGTAGCAGTCTACCAGCCAGACAGGGAAAATTTTGGAGCATGGTATCAACGGCATATCCTGTCGCAGATGACAGGAGGGGAAAAAGATTTACAGCAGTTAAAGAATCTTACTTCTGGAAAAACAACAATCATTTCCTTCCCTCTTGAAGAGGAAGAAGAAGTGGTAAAGGAAGATTTTGAAAAAATGGGGATAAACTATTCCCAGCTTCCAGACCTTCACGTTGGGGATGGTGAGATACAGGTTGTTGTAGCCAATGCTGACCTCCCTAAAGTCGAATCATGGTATAAATTATATCGGGAAGATTTATTAAAAAAGGGCATGATAGATGTGCCTGCTATGAAAAAAATGTCGATGGACAATTATATGCAGACAGGACAGCAGACAGAAGCAGAGTATATTGATACGGCTTCGCCTGAATTAAAAGCAGCGAATGCAAAGTATGAGGGAAAACAAAAAGGAAGAATAGAGCAACAGATAGAAGCAGCCGAACACAATGCCATGAGACAGGAATCCTCAACAGCATATCTGCGATATATCAATGACCCATCATATATCCCGGTCAGTATTGATAAAAGAACACTGGTTGAAAAATCAAATGTGATAAATAAGGATGGGCTGGAGAGATATAACCAGTTCTCGTGCAGGATACCAGGTACATACGGTAAAAATGAAAAGCAACTGGTCATTCCTAATGAACAGGTTTTTGAAAAGCAGAATGGCTCTTATATTGCTTTCCTGCAGAAAGATGAATCTCCGTTTGTTTTTGATGTGATAACAAAACAGGTAGACCATGAGATGAGAAAACTGACAGGAGAGGAATTTGTAAAACGCTATTTTGATAAAGTAGATAAAACTGTTGAACGAAAAGTGACATCATTACAAAAATATAAGGAAAACACAAAGGCGAAAGATTTAAGTGATCTAAAGATAAAGATGCCGACTCCGCCGATCAAATCAAAATAATGTGCCGAATTTCGGTACAAAGAACAGGCAGTGATGCTATGCTGCCTGTTCTTTTTTATAGAAAAGGAGAAAGATTTTATGACACAGAAAAGAAAACCACCCTGGGGGATGTTTCTTATCGGCTTAGTTCTTGTACTTCTTGTTTCCTATTATGCAGCAGGGCTTTTTTCGCTGGATGGTGTGACAATGCAAAATTATCAGGATAAATTGACGTATATATTGCTGCACCCTTTCCGTAACTGGTTAAACAGTAAGACATCAGCAGTCATGGGGATTGCCCTGGTCGCATGGGCAATGTTTGTCTGTTATTACCTTACCTATTACCGTAATTTTCACCCGGATGCAGAACATGGTGTTGCAGAATGGGCAGACGTTGCTAAGACAGCAAAAAAACTCTATGGAAAAGGAGAAGAACCAGTTACTTTACTTAGTAAAAATATCAAGGTGAACGCAAAAGCCTTACCAAATATGCACATCCTCATCTTAGGAGGCTCCGGCGATGGAAAAACAACCTCTCTTTTGATACCGAATATCCTGCTTGCCAATATGACGAATATCATCTTAGATGTAAAAGGTGACCTGTTGAAAAATTACGGGGGATACCTGAAAGAAAAAGGTGTGACAGTAAAAAGCCTTAACTTTAAAGATATGTTACAATCTGACCAATATAATCCATTTGTATATATAGATAATTATACCGACATGGTAGAGCTTATCACAAATATCCAGACATCAGTAAAACCGCCAGATGCCCAAAAGGGTGACCCGTTTTGGGATGACGGTGTTGGTCTGTATCTGCAGTCTCTCTTTGAATATGAATGGCTTCAGGCGAAAGAAGAAAACCGTGTTGCATCCATGCCAGGAATTTTGGAACTGGTAAACAGGGAAACACAAAAGATAGATGAGGAAGGGACAACACAGTTACAGCAGGATATGTACAGATTACAAGAGAGGTATGGAGTAGATTATCCACCTGTGCGGGATTATAGAAAACTGAAGGAAGGAGCATCGGAAACAGTTCGTTCTATCGTTATTATGGTAAATGCACAGTTACGCCTTTTTGAAATCCCAGAAATCAAGAGAATCTTTGAAGGAACTGACGATATAGATATTCCATCACTTGGATTAGGAGTAGAGGGAAATCCAGAAAAAAAGACTGCCCTTTTTCTTGTTATGCCATCAGGGGATTCTTCCTATAATCTTTTTATCAATATGTTCTACACACAGTTATTCACTGTTTTAAAACGTATCGCAGATGATCGGAGAGATGGACAGTTACCTATCCATGTGCGGTTATGGGCAGATGAGTATTACGCTGGTCCAAAACCTTTAAACTGCGAAACGCTTCTGGGAGAGATACGAAGCAGAAATATGTCCATTGTTCCTATTTTGCAGGATATAGCACAGATAAAGACCTTGTATCCAAATGATAAATGGGAAATATTCACGGGAAACTGTGCAACAACGGTATTCCTCGGCAGTGGTGCTACTGCACATACAACACATCAGTGGATATCTGATATGTTAGAGGATATGACGATTGACAGCCGTTCCGAAAATTTAGGACATTCGCAGGGAGGAGGAAACCTGCAGATGAGCAAGGGTGGAATGAAGTTAATGACTCCGGGACAGGTCAGCCGGATGCCGAAAAATGATTGTATCCTGTTTCTGAAAGGAGAAAGACCAATCTATGATAAGAAAAACTGGTCATTTGATACAGAAGTATTTAAAGAAGCACAGGAGATAGCAGGGAAAAATGGTTATAAAAATCCTGTATATGTATCGTATGATGAAGAAAACAGGCAATACACTACAACCCGTTTCGAATCAAGACTAAATTATATCTCACAGGAAGATTATGAATTTTATGAAGAAAAAGCCAAGACGGATGATAACATACAGACATTCCAGATAGACGAAGATGCTTTTCTATATCTTAACTTCAACGAAACTCCGCAGCCAAGCCTTCGGGAGTTAGAGAAGATGGTGAAAAAGATACAGGTTTCAGAAAACAGTGAAGATGATGAAAATGAGGGGAACGAAAAGAAAGAAGATACTGTGCAGGATAGAAAAAAATGGGATTTATCTGGAGATATTATGGACTGTTTTCAGCGATATTCCAGTGAACTGTCGCAGGAAGAGCAGGAGGAAATCATAAAAGGTATCGAAGATGGCTTAACAGATCAGGAGATAAAGAGATATTTTGCCTTGTACGGAGCAGATAAAATGCAACAATACAGAAGGGTTCTCACGGCAAGAAAAAACAGAGGGTAGATACAAAAAAGCAGAAAAGACTTTAAGTCCTTTCTGCTCTTTTTTATCTCCTCTCTCCTAAATCTCTTTACGCCTGTCAACATGAAAAAATAAAATGTGCCGAATTTCGGTACACAAATAGCAAAGCATAATATATTTAAAAATTTAAATTTTTCCTCATAGAATTTATATAAAAATCCTTGATTAAAGAAATATTTGCGTTATTATTTTAAGACAAATGAATCAGGAGAATAACGATTAAAAAAGCCCCGGAAACAAATTGACATGTACTATTAAAGTAAGATATACATATAGTACAAATGTAGGTATAGGCATAAAATTAAGGTGGGAATAATTTATGGGGAAAAAATGGAGACAATTAAAATATGAAGATAGATTAAAGATATATGCCTGGTTGCAGGATAAAACATCGGTTGCAACTATTGCAAAAAGGTTAGGTGTCTGCCGTCAGACAATCTATCGTGAAATAAAACGAGGGGAATTTGTAAAAAGAAATACGGATTACACGGAATCAACGGTATACGATCCATATGTTGCAGAGGAACATTATCAAAAAAAATTAAAGGAACGTGGACGAGATCTAAAAATAGGCAGTGATTTAAAGTTGTTACATTATATAGAAAAAAAGATAGTAGATGAAAAGCGTTCTCCGGCGGCTGCCTTACATGAAATAAAAAAAGAAGGAAAAGAATTTACAGTTACATTAAGTACCAATACTATATATAGTTACATAAAGAAAGGTATCTTTTTAAATATAACGATGGAAGATTTGCCGGAGAAGAAAAAGCAGCACAAAAAGAAAAAAGTAAAGGTACAAAAGAGAGTGCAGGCGGGGGATAGCATCAGCCAGCGTCCAGAACATATTGATTTCAGGGAAGAATTTGGTCATTGGGAAATGGATACGGTTGTAGGTCCTCAAGGTAAATCCAAAAAAGTCATGCTCGTTTTAACGGAGAGAAAAACAAGAAAAGAAATCGTGTATCTGATGCCTGACAGAAAGGCACAAACAGTTGTAAAAACATTAAACATGATTGAAAGAAAGTATGGAGAGCGATTATTCCGTGATGTATTTAAAACAATTACAGTAGACAATGGAGTAGAATTTTCTGATGCAGAAGGTCTGGAAAAATCGAGAAGAAATAAAAAGAAAAGAACGAAAGTATATTATTGCCATCCATATAGTAGTTGTGAACGAGGTTCTAATGAAAATGCAAACCGACTAATCCGACGTCATATACCAAAAGGAGTTAATTTTGATAAGAAAAGTAAAACCGAAATCAAGGAAATAGAAACATGGATAAATAACTATCCTCGTAAGATATTTGAGTATGATACAGCAGAAAATCAATTTATTAATGAAATGGAAAAATTAACAGGATAAAGCTAAGAGGTGCATATAGAAAATGGCTGCCGGAAGACAGTCTTTTTTCTATGCACTTTTTTAAAAAAGATGACAAAAATAATTGTAATTGAAGCCGAATTATGTCATTATAAATAATGAATAACAGGTAAACAATGTTAAAAATTTTTTTGAAAAAATGTTGCAAAAAAACTTGACATTTTCGATATGCTAAAGCAAACACAGAAGTTGTTGACTTAAATCAGTTTTACTCAGAATATAAAGATAAAATGAAAGTATCCTTTATGGACGTTGATGATATCAAAATGGTTGGCTGGACGATCATCCCAAATCGTGGACGGGAAGTAGATATACCGGCACAGGTAGCATTCTGGCTCGATGAGGACTCACCATACTTTAAGAAAATGAACTCTGTAGCCGGAAGTGCGAATGGAAATGATAAGATTGCCATGTGGTATCATGACCCGGAATGTATCAATATTCAATATGTCCTGGGACCGGTTGTAAACAACTTTACGAATGTGCCGGAAGATGCTGTGAAAATAGAGATAGCCGCCGGACGATTTGCCGTATTTGAAACAGACCGCGAAAGCGATGTGGATAATCTCGCAGATACTATCCGTATGTTTTCCCGATGTGTTTTTTATGGCTGGATAAAAGAACACCGCGACATGGTCTCTTTACAGAACTTTACTTTTGAAAGATACATCAATAAAAAAGTATACATATACGTTCCGATAAGCGTAAAATAATGAAGATAAAACAAAAGTTGTGCTATCTATAATAAGCAAAAAAGAAAAATGCCCCGTCAGATCATTCAGTCTGACGGGATTTTTTCTGCAAAAAATGTCAAGCCTTTTTTAAAAAAATCTAAAAAAGGTTCCAAAATGAAGAAAAGACATCCGTCTGGTTGGAATACTTTTCAAAAAAGCTATGTTATAATAAATGTACAAAAAAATACATTCTATTTTAAGAAAGTTGGTACAAACCACACAGGCTTACCCCTACTGTGAAAGCGGATGCCCTCACAAATACCACTGGATCTTCCGGGAAGGTGTGAAAAGGCAGAAGAAGCTTAAGTCAGGATATTTAAAATAGAATTCTAATGAACAGGACTTTGGGTGGGAGTGCTGAGTACATTCATTCGATACGTTTAGAGAAATCTTTACAGAAGTCGAAAAGCAAGTCTCAGTTTATTTGTTTTTATCTAATGATTTCTATCCGAAAGTTCCACACATAAAATCCTGACACAGCGTTTGGAAATTGTAAATATCTGTAATTTTCAAACAGGTAATATCAAAGGAGGTAAAACAACAATATACAGTTATTTCATATGCAGATAATAATGTGAGAGTAGTTGAGACCACAATAAAAAAAGGTTCAGTAGAGAAAGCACATAAGCAGATAAATCGTATAGAAGTTGTTTTAAATCAATATATTGCTAAAGGAGCTATCCGTTGGCAATGGGAGTCGCGACCCATTAGTAACATGTAGACAAAACCAAAGAATGCTATTTAAATAGCGGAGTTTCTAAAGGAGGAAAACTTATGAAGACTTTAAAAAGAATGCTCGCAGTGATGCTCGCAGTAGTTATGATGATGGGACTTGGTGTAACATCAATGGCAGCAACACCATCTGCTGATGGAGAAATAACCGTACCGGTAAAAGTAGAAGTTGTTGGACTGCCGTCAAATTATACTGGAACGGCAACAGTTGGGGTGTTATATGATGGAAATGTAACTTTAAGCGAAGATGATAATCCAACAGCAATGGATTTTATTGATGCAACAGGTTTAACAATTGGAAAGTCTACTAATGGAGATTATATTACATCTATTAATGGGCTGGGGAGCATTGATGTAGAATATACATCTAATTCTTATAAGGGATATTCTTGGATGATTGACATGAAAGCAGGTAATTCTGTAACAACACAGGGAACAAAACCTTCATGGGCTGCTGCAGCGCCAGAGGCAAATACTTGGTTTGAATCTCCATTAGCAGCAACAAATGTAGCTATGTCAGGAAGTCAGTATTTTCCATATGATTATAGCAATCAGTCAGCAGGTGGTTTTACTACTAGTGTAGAAGGCATTTACGTAAAATATGTTTTGACAGAAACTACATGGTAGAAAGTAGACTAAGTTAGGAATAGTGGGAGAAGTCAACGATTAGTTGACTTCTCTTGTTATATACGAGGAGGAAAAACATGGGAAAATCAAAAGTTTATTTAAACAGTAAAATTATACTTTTTATATTTGCCATATTGATTGCACTTGCTTGTTCAAAAAAACTTTCTGCAGCAGAAACTGCAACATTCGCAATTAGTAATGTAACTATCGGTCAAAAAGAAGCGACAGTTACTAAGAATACAAAAGATGATTCTGTTTATACTGCACAAGTTGACGAAAGAAGTATCGGTGATGGATATATAATAAGTGGAAAGGCGGATATCGATGCACAGATTTCTGCAACGGATTTTGAAGGAAAAGAATTTTCAGTAAAAAGAAATGGAACAGATTTTAATATTGAAAAAGAAGAAACGAAATCTTATAATATTAATGGAACATCTGTTTGCTATATAACAGTAAAGAAAGGAACTGTAAGCGAAAAATATAAAGTTCTTATTAGTGGTTTAAGTAATTGGGATAATATTAAAGAAACATATATTGCAGATACTACAAATGATGAAATAAACTATTTTGATAATGATACAGTAATACAGGGAAGTTCTTCAGCAGATACTTCTTATCGAGAAGTTACTGTGAAAGATCAGGTAAAACAATGTTCTGTTTTTCGGTGGACAAATCATAAGAAAACAGAATCATATTCAGCAAATGCAATGGAATGGCTTAGCAATGGAGAAAACTATGTGAGAATTAATGGAGAGAATTTCCAACGTTTTGAAAGTTCAGCTTCTTACTCTGATACCTTTCAAAGTCCTGTATTAAGTCTGAAAAAAGGTTTGAATATAATTGAAATGTATACAGCAGAATGGAATGTGTCTGCTCTTGATACTGCCTCTGAAACTATGCCAGAAGGACTGAAAAAGACTAATCTAAAAGGCTATTCTTGTGCGGTATACCTTGTATATTCCAATGGAACAGAAGCGGAAGTTAAAAAAGGTTCTGATACGGATATTAAGTATGTAGAGGCAACCCAGTTAGGTTCTGCAACTGTAAAATCTACTTCTTATGGAGTGAAGAATGATAATGGACAGTGGGCGATTGCGATACCTAAAAAGTTACCTTTGGATAAGATTATCTTAGGAATTGCTCCTGTAGATCCACAAGCAAAGATTGAATACATGGATACGCAGGCAATAAAAGGTGATCAGGTTGGTATGTATGCGGCAATAGCTGTTGGAGATAGTTTAGATAAAATTACGGTTAAAGTAACAGCTGCGAATGGAGCAATCAAAATATATACTATTTCTATTGTAAGAGCAAGTGCCGATTGTGACTTGAAACAGATTGAATTAAAAAATGCAATATTAAAAGATTATAAGACAAAAAAAGAAACAGGATTTTCATCAGAAAAGACGGTATATCTTTTACAGCCAACTGATGTAGAAAATGCAGAACTTATAATAAAAGAAATATCATCTGAGGCAGTGGCAAATATCAACAAGAAAGAAATACAGTCAGTGACTATTAATGTAGATGATTTTTTGGCAGAAGTAAAGATTACTGCACAAGATGGAATTAAATCAAAGAAATATTATTTTATTTATCAGAATAAAGATGGAAGCGTTCCAATGTTTAAAAATTCTTCTGAAAATGAAGAAGAGATAAAGAAGGCACAGGAAATTTTAAAACCATATTTAGGACAGAGCAGGTTGAAATTAAAAAATATGTGGGATAATTCTTGTTGGTCTGTATTTATGAATATGGCAGCAGATGTGAATGTAGATGAAGGATATGTTCATTCTCCTGAAAAAGAAAATTACACTCAGGCGACTGTTTATGCAAGACAGATTCTTCAGTTAGTAATGCTTGGATATAATCCATATGATTTTGGTGATTCTCATATGAATCTTGTAGAAGGTTTACTTTCTTTTAAAAATAAAGAAGGACTTTTTGGTGGTTATGCAAATAATGAATGGGCATTAATGGCATTGAAAGTTTGTGGAGAAGAGATTCCAGATGCATTAGTGGATTATGTAAAGAAAGTAGATTTGTATAATTCTCAGAGTGTAGATATGCGAGGCTGGGCACTGGCTGAATTAAAAGGATTGATTCCAGATGAAGAATATATTGCGGGAATCATTGCTTTGAAGGGTGCACAAACTGAAGATGGCACTTGGGGAAATATCAATACAACAGGTTGTGTTATTACAGGATTTGTTGGTGCTGGAGTAAATATGGATTACCTGAAATATAATGGAAAAGGTATTTTGGATATATGTCAAGAGAAAAATTACCAAGAAGCAATAGCAGAAGCTGTAAAAAAGAACGATGGTGTAACATTAAAAGATATTGTTATTGCAATGGGAGATGTTATCCAAGGCTCTAATGTATGGCAAAGATATGATTTAGATGAAAGTAAATGGGATAAATTAATATCTGATGCAGAAGATATTTATAAACAACAGCCAGATCCTGATTTAAAAAATATTTTAGAAAAAGCAAATAAAATAAAAGAAGAAAAAGAATATACGGGAAATGGACAAACTTATTATTCTTTGTACGAAAAAGTAAGTGAGAAAGATAATTCAAAAAAGAAAAAAGTTTATTTTGAGAGTCCTAAAATAAGCGAGCCAGAAATAGGAAAACATTATGCTATAACAGAATTTCCTAATTCAGTGAATAATCCGACACATGGTTGGTATAATAGAGTTCGATTTATGGTTAGAGATAAAAAGCTTACTCCAGAAAATACACAGGGAGCCTTGAAAATTGTAGATTCATCAGATGTTGATTATAGCCAATATACTTATGCGGCTATGAAAGGAAATAATATTGCAAGTAAGTCAGTAGTATATCGTAATAAGTATCAGGATAAAGTATATATTTTACTTTTGATTAGTAATACGGTTATACAGGGAGATGAGGTAAACAAAAGAACTGCCGATGCACTTGTTGAATATGGACCTGTAAAGGCAGATAATGTTAAACCTGAATTATACTTAGGAAATGATAATGAGAATTTAGAAAACAACACTACTCTTTTGTTGAAGCCTGATAATAAAGAAATTTATGTTAAGGGAAAGGATGCAACGAGTGGTATTTGTAATATTCTGTATCAGTCAGATGATGGAGAATGGACAACAGTTTATGATGCAGCAAAAGATGACAATATTGATGTAGATAATAAATGCGGATTGAGTGAAAAAAATATTAAAATACCAGTAGATGAAAAAGCTTCCGTAATGCATGTAAAAGTTATTGATGTGGCAGGAAATGAAACAATTAGTACTGTAAAAATTGTTAAAAAGTCACAATTTAGTATTGAACCTAAAACAATAATTGGAAACGATGCTGATTTTACATTAAACCTTAAATTGAATGGAAATACTATTGCATCTGTTATGAATGGAGAAGATACTTTAGAAGATACAAGCTATGAAGTTGATTCAGAAAAAGAAACTTTAACTTTAAAGAAAGAATATCTTGAAAAATTAAATGCAGGAGAATATTCAATAACAATTAAATTTAGCAATGACGGCAGGTTAATTGATAGTGATTTGAAAGCTGCATTAAATATTGATAGTCCAGATAATCAGGTTAAGAAGTTAACAGATATGGTTGAAGCATTAGGAGATATTACTTTAGACAAGGAGTCTAATGTAGAGGTAGTACAAACATTCTATAATAATATGTCTGAAGAATTGCAACTTAAGATTTCAGATGAGATAAAGAAAAAAATATCTGATGCATCAGATAAAATTTCTGGATTGAAAGAAGATAAAAGTAAGGCACAGAAATGGGAAGAAAAGGTTAAGGCTATTGGCAATGTAGATCTTTCTAAAGAAGAACTTATCAAAGAAGTAAGAAAGACCTATGAGTCATTAACAGATTCTCAGAAATCTTTTGTAACAAAAGAGGTATTAACAGTGTTACAAAATGCAGAAGTTGCGTTGCAAAAATTAAAAGAGGCAAACAACAATCAAAAGCCATCTAATGAAACAACTGTACAAAAACTGCAGATTCAGATTAAAAAGCAGACTACTACATCTATTACTTTAAAATGGAATAAAATTTCTGTTGCAGATGGATATCAACTCCGCAGATATGATAAGAGCAAGAAGAAATATGTTGTAGTAACGGATTTGAAAAAGAATCAGAATACGTATACTTTTAAGAAATTAAAAGGAAAGAAAGGTAAATCACTGGTAGATGGAACCGTTTATAAATTAAATCTGCGTTCTTATAGTATGGAAAATGGAAAGAGAATTTATAAACAATCAGAAGTTATTACTGCTGTAACTAGTCCGATGAAGACTTCTTTAAAAGTAGATGGAGTATCTCGCAATAAGATTAAAATATCTTGGAAAAAAATAAGACGAACAACAGGATATAAGATTTACGTAAAAGAAGGTAAAAAATCAAAATACAGACTTGTAAAGCAGGTAAATAAATCTAATAAAACAAAAATAGTTATTTCTGGTCTGAAAAAAGGAAAAACTTATTTTGTTAAGGTATATTCTTATAAAAAAACAGCTAATTTAAATGTTTTGAGTAAAAAATCAAATGTTAAAAAAGTAAGAATAAAATAATAATACAGGACAGGAAGAGGGATTCTCTTCCTGTTTTGTGAAGAGGGAGGTGTGCGATGAAAAAGAAAAATACAGTGTTTTTTAAAATGATTTTATTAATGATGATAACAATATGTTGGTGGAAATCAGTAGTTATATCGAATGCTTCTGAAAAAATAGGAACGGTTACATTATCTATAGAAAAATTCACAATAGGTCAAGGATATTTGATTGAACCAACGCAGGTTGTTCTGCATGAAGGAGATACTTGTGCAAACTTGGTAAAAGATATTTTGAAGAATAATAATTATGAAATTGAGGCACCAACTACTTCAAATGGTTGGTATTTGTCAGGAATTAAAAATGCAGATAATGGAAAAACAAAAATACCAGATGTGATTAAAAATATGGATACGCAAGTAAATGGAGAGGATATTATTTATCCGCCAGATGATACAGCCAAGAATGTAGCATATCCAGATTTGAGTGAGTTTTCTTATCATAGGAATGCAGGATGGATGTATTCTGTAAATGGAGAGTTTCCTAATGTAGGAATGGCAGCGTGGATACCAAAAGATGGGGATGTAATCCGAGTACAATTTACAGTATATGGATTAGGAGCAGACTTAGGCAGTCAATATAAAGATGGTGGTGTAAGAGCTTTAAATATTGCAAACAAAGAAAAATTGACAAAAAAAGTAGCACAATTTAATGAACAAAAAGGAAAATGGCTTAATATATATAGTGCCTCTGATAGATATAACTATGCAATGGAAGTACTTGAAAAGTTGGATTCAAAGCAATGGAAAGTAGATGATGCTTTGGAGCAATTGGAACAGATTATGAATAAGAATAATCTTACCATAGCTCAAATTGAAGAAATAAATAAGGTAAAACAGAAAATTAACGCTATCGGTATAGTAGATTTATCTAAAGAATCTCAGATAGCAGAGGCAAGAAAGTCTTATAATGCGTTAACCAGTGAACAAAAGAAACTTATTTCTGCAGATACATTAAAAGTATTAACTGATGCTGAGAAGAAAATTGTCAGTCTGAAAGCTGAAAAGAAAACCCAGGATGAGGCAAAGAAAAAGGCAGAAGAAGCCGCGAAAAAGAAAGCTCAGCAGGAAGCTCTGAAAAAGAAATACACCCCATCTAAAACATCTATAAAATCCATTAAGAAGCTGAAAAAGAATCAGGTGAAGCTTACATGGAAGAAAGTAAAAAATGCAACTGGTTACGAAGTATACCAGTCCATGAAGAAAAACAGCGGCTATAAGAAAGTGAAGACAATTACCAAAAATAAGACAGTGACTTATAAAGCCGGAAAGTTAAAGAAAAAGAAAACTTATTACTTCAAGATCCGTACTTATCGTAAAGCAGGAGGAACAACTTATTACGGTAATTACTCAAATGTAAAGAAAATGAAGGTGAAATAATTGTAGGACAATTTTACCCGCTTAATTTCCTAAAATGAAGCAAATACACCCGTCTGGTTGGCATATTTTTTTTAAAGTCTATGTTATAATATGTACATGGCTTGCTTCTCAGGCTCACTTAGGGAACGCTCCTTATTTTCATTCTGAATTGCCAGCCATTTGATTTTAGAATGAAAACAAATATCTGGGCTAGAGAATGTAACAGTTTTATAAAAGTATTTGGCCTGTGCACCTAATGCATGGGCCTTTCTTTTCTACGGAAAACTCTCAATTTCTCTTGGATATTTTGTAAAATGAGTGAAGGAGAGGGTAGAATGAACAAGATGTATCAAAGGTTAAAAAGAAAATGTATATCGCTTGTACTTTTTGCTCTGCTTGTGGCATTTATAGTTCCATACTATGCATATGCGGCAGATAATGGGGCAGAACCGGCCGCGGCCGCTTCTACTGCAGAGAGTACAGGCGATTTTTCTATGTCAGAAAGTGAGACATCGGAAAGCGAGACATCAGAAAGGGAGGAGACGGAGTCTTCGGAAGAGGAGGAGCAGCAGACCAGGGAAGATGCAGATGCATCAGCAAGTACAGATGCAGATGTACAGGAAAGTACACAAGAGCAGACATTAACAAAAAAAGAGAGAAAGATTGTCCGTAAGAATTTGCAGCTTGGAAGAAGTTATGGTTTTTATGCTTGGGGTGCAGAGGAAGATGCGGCACAGGGACAGTCTGATGAATCAGGAGTGGCAGTGCAGACGGAAGCAGAGGCGGAAGTCTTAAGCCCGGATATTGATACGGTTTTATCTAAGGTAAGAAGCTATATCTTAAGTAAAGATACGAAGCCGGATTACAGTAGCATATGGAATGTTATTGGTTTAAAAAGGAGTGGGCTGTATGTGCCGGAATCTTATATAAATCTTTTTTACAGTAATGTGATCGCATACTGTGAGAGCAAGGACTGGCAGATTACAAGAGCAAAGTATTCAGATTATTCAAAGCTTATACTTGCATTAACAGCGATTGGTGTCGATGCAAGAGATGTGATGGGACATAATCTGTTAGCGTATCTGTCAGATTATGAGAATGTAAGCAGACAGGGGAATAATGGCACGATTTGGGCGTTGATTGCATTAAAGAGTAATCCGGCATATGAGATTCCAGAAGACCCTTCTGCAGTGCAGCAAAACTCAGAGGAGTTACTTGTTAAGAAGGTTGTAGGGATGC
>OJAI01000741.1_pt1 | contig 21184 bp, 19 predicted proteins | sample 1588891 | NCBI WGS metagenome assembly OJAI01 (sample SAMN03283255) | human gut metagenome | biome: human-associated habitat; material: feces | host: Homo sapiens | place: USA | collected 2013 | reverse complement strand
AATACGATGTCAAGATGACCTTGAACGTTGAGGAATGCCTGAACGACCTGAGCCTACTGGATGGAATGCAGAGCGTGTTCATCAGCGGCGTCCACAGCCATGAGCGCAATATCATCCTAAAATACTGTGTGGGACAGGGCATCAATGTGTTTGTGATCCCTCGTGTGGGAGATGTGATTATGAGCGGTGCCCAGCCGATGCATATGTTCCATCTGCCCATGCTGCGTGTGGGTCGCTATATGGCAAGTCCGGAGTATCTGTTTGTAAAGCGTTTGATGGATATTGTGGTTTCATTGGCTGGACTGGTAATTCTCAGCCCGTTGCTCCTCATCACGGCCATTGCTGTCAAGTCTGATGGTGGGCCGGCTTTTTACAAGCAGGTTCGCCTTACTAAAGACGGCAAGCAGTTTAAAATCCTGAAATTCCGCTCCATGCGTGTGGATGCCGAAAAAGATGGTGTGGCCCGGCTTTCCACTGGTGACAAAGACGACCGCATTACGAAGGTGGGACACATCATCCGCGCTTGCCGTTTGGATGAGTTGCCTCAGTTGCTGAATATTCTAAAAGGTGATCTGTCCATTGTAGGCCCTCGTCCGGAGCGCCCGGAAATCGCCGCCCAGTATTGCGAGGAGATGCCGGAGTTTGCATTGCGGCTGCAGGCAAAGGCTGGCTTGACCGGTTATGCGCAGGTGTACGGCAAGTACAACACCACCCCCTACGATAAACTGCAGATGGACCTGATGTACATTGCGCATCCCAGCATTGTGGAAGATCTGAAGATCATGCTGGCAACGGTGAAGATCCTATTTATGCCTGAAAGTACCGAGGGAATTTCCGAGGGTCAAACCACGGCAATGAGCGAAGAAAACAACTAAATACCGATGATTTCAGACACTTTGAACTGCTAAAAATTGGAAGAAATTCCAGAGTGGAGTCGGGTATAAATGCGGTTCTTACAGTAGCGCTAAGCTAAAAAGTTGGCAGATTGCCCTGTATGTGGGCGATACAGCACTTATGATAGTGCAAAATGCCGAGAACCCAAGCGTGAGAGAGGGCAAAATGAGGTTGAATTGAGACGTTTATGCCCCAAAAGTGCCCTTTTATGGATGCGACGGTAGCTCGTGAGCTTATGCCTGATTGCACCGTGAGGATATTAACGACACTGTGGGGGCTTTCACATAGCGGTTTCTGGGCTTGGTGATGATATAACATCATCTGCGATTTCATCCCGGTCTTGGAGATAACAAGGCGGGTATGAGCAAGATGGTGATAAACACATGGTCGCAGAGATGCTCATTCATGTGGGGTAATCCGGCATAAGCAGGGGAGCTACCGTAACATGGCTGAGTGGAACATGGAATAAAGGCAGGGGCTACCGTAGCGTGAATTTGCCGCAGAAACGTTCATTGTAATGGTACAAGACATAGCGGCAGTGTGATTCACACTGCTGAGAACGATTAGTAGAGCTTTATAAGGAATAAACGGCTCAGACTCTTTGAGATGAGTCTGGGCTGTAATCTTTGATATGAAAAAATGGCAGCACCGACTGCTGCTGTACTATAAAACATTTTTAAAGGTGAGGAAAATGTGTAACAAAAAGGCTGTTATTATTGGCGGAAGCAATGGAATCGGATTGGCAATTAGTAAGAAGTTGCTTGATTGCGGATATGATTTGGAGATTTGTGATCGCATACCACCCGAGGAGGGGGTACTCGAAGAAACAAAGGTGACGTATCACTTTTGCGACTTGATGGATTTTGATGAGGATTTGTATCAGAAGCTTGCACAGAATCAGGATGTTGAGCTTCTGATGGTTACAGCGGGAATTGGACGAATTGCGGATTTTCAATATCATCACATCGCAGAAATCGACAAAATGCTGACGGTGGATGCTGTGAGCACCATTAAGATTTTCCGTATTTTCTACGAGAGAATCCTAGGCAAAAAGGATTTCTACGCAGGCGTGATGGGAAGTATCTCGGGGTGGATGTCCTCACCTAGCGCATCGGTTTATGCTGCGGCGAAGGCGGCGACTGTCCGATTTGTAGAATCGGTAAATATTGAACTAGAGGCATACGGTTCAGCAAATCGTATTCTTGATGTTTCACCGGCATCGTTCAAGGGAAGTAGATTTTACGGTGGTAAAAACGACTTAACAGAAACAGAGTCGCTTGCAAGAGATATTGTAAGACACCTTTTTGCCCGTGATGTTCGATTTATTCCGAATTATGAGGAAACATTCAAGGGCGTTCTTGAACGGTATCATAATGATCCGCATGAATACGGGCTACACAGTTATCAGTATAAGAAGGAGTCTGGAAGGCTCGATAACACAAAAAGGGTGAAAATTGGGTACCTTTCTGGGACATTTGACCTTTTTCATGTGGGGCATCTTAACCTGCTTAAGCGTGCAAAAGAACAGTGCGACTATTTAATCGTAGGTGTACACGGCAGCGGTGCATGGAAAGGTAAAGAAACATTTATTCCACTTGAGGAACGTAAAGCAATTGTCGGTGCCTGTAAATATGTGGACAAGGTGGTGGATTCCTGCAAGGAGGATTCGGATGCATGGGCTCTATGGCATTACGATCGCCTATTTGTGGGTTCTGATTATAAGGGAACGGAACGCTTCAATCGTTATGAGGAGTACTTTAAGGATAAGGGTGTAGATATTGTCTATTTCCCGTATACAAAGAGTACGAGCAGCACACAAATTAGAAAAAAGATTACTGAAAATGCTGCGCGATAATTGATTTTAGGACAATGACATAGAAGAGGCTGGAGTCATGAGAGATAGACTTATTTATATTTTGAAGCACAACAAGCTCATTCAGAAGCTGTATGTTGTGATTATGAGCTTTGTGTTTAAGGTATGGGGCACGTTCCTGAAAACGAATGACAAACTTGTTCTCTTTGTTTCTTTCATGGGTAAAAACTTTAATGACAGTCCCAAGGTTCTGTACGATTACATGCAGACTCATCCTGAGTACACGGGCAAACACTGCGTTTGGGCGTTTGAGCATCCGGAAAATTACCCGGAGTTGGAAACTGTAAAGATTGATACTCCGGCTTACTTCAAGATGGCGTTGAAGGCTAAATATTGGATTACCAATACGAATATTGAGCGTGGTTTAAAGTTTAAGAAAAAAGGGCAAGTCTATTTGAACACATGGCATGGTATTGCCCTTAAATATATCGGCAATGACTGCCCCGGCCGTAAGGACTATAACTTTGATACGCTGGACTATCTCACGGTTTCCGGTGACCATGATGAACGTGTTTTCAAGAGTGCTTTTAATGCGAGAGAGTCCAGCTATCTTCGTTGTGGTATGCCACGCAATGAAGAACTGTGGCTTGCGGATGAGAATAAAAAGGCAGCAATGCGTAAGAAGCTCGGCATCCCGGAAAGCAAAAAGGTCATCCTTTATGCACCAACTTGGCGCGAGTCTACGGATGGCGGCAAGTCCTATGCAATCAAACCTCCGATCCATTTTCATGAGTGGGAGAAGGAACTGGGTAATGAGTATGTTGTCCTTTTCCGTGCCCATCATCAGACGACCAAGGTGCTCGGTGTTGAGTATAACGACTTTGTCCGTAACGCATCCGATTATCCGGCGGTCAATGACCTGATGATTGCAGCGGACATCCTAATTACGGACTATTCGGCTATCGCGTTTGATTATTCGATTTTGTGCCGCCCGATTTTCTGCTATGCATACGATTATGACAGTTATCTTGCAGAGCGTGGCACTTATTTTGCAGTAGACGAGAAGTACCCCAATAAGAGTTGCCGGACGGAAAGCGACTTGTTGAAGCGAATCAAGAATGTGGATTATGTTTCGGAATGTGCTAACACCAAACGATTCCGTGATGAGTTTGTACAGTATGGTGTGGGTGCGACTGAGCTTTGCATTAAAAGGGTGTTTGGAGATTAAGATGAAGATTATGATTAATTCTGGCCGCATCTCTCCTTTTTTTACAACGAGATTGCAGCTGTTAAATAAAATCAAGGATAGCGGTTACGATGTTATGCTAGGCGGTTTTGATACCTCCTGCATTGAAAAATGCCAGAACTGGGGTGCAGAATTTGCAGAAATCCCTTTTGCTCGTGCAGGAATGAATCCCATTCAGGATGCTAAGACACTGAGGGTATATTATCGTATGATGAAAGAAGGACAATTCGATATTGTCCACAGCTATACAGCAAAGCCTAATATTTATGGTTCAATTGCAGCAAAGTGGGCGGGTATCAAGAGAATTTACCCTACGGTGAATGGGCTGGGCTACGCTTTTACTGGAAACAGCACCAAAAACAAAATGGTCAGAGCGGTAATTTGTATGCTGTATAAATGGGCATTTTCTGGTGCAACTAAGGTGTTTTTCCAGAATAGCGATGATGCGGCAGAATTAGTTCGACGTGGTGTTCTTCCACAGGAGAAGTGTGTTGTCATTGCAGGTTCTGGCATTGATCTAAATACCTTTCCATACAGCGAAGCTTATCAAGAAAACACATTTTTTCTTGCCACAAGGCTGCTGGTGACGAAAGGCGTTCGTACTTATTTTGAAGCAGCCAAAATTGTAAAAGAAAAACACCCGGAAGCAAAGTTCTATCTGGCCGGCTCGCTTGACCCGAACCCAGATGGCATTAATAAGGATGAACTTGACCAGTATGTGCAAGATGGCACAGTGGAGTACCTTGGGGTAGTAAAAGATATGCCAGCGGCTTTGAAGGAATATGCAGTTTTTGTTCTTCCTTCGTATTACCGGGAAGGCGTTCCTCATGCCATTTTGGAAGCAATGAGCATTGGCCGAGCAATTATTACAACGGATGCACCCGGATGTAAAGAAACCATCAATGGCAAAAATGGCTTTTTGATTGAGCCGCGTAACAGCGAGCAGTTAGCGGAAAAAATGATCTGGATGATTGAACACCCGGCAGAGGTAAAGCAAATGGGGATGGAAAGTCGTAAGTATGCAGAAGAAAAATTTGATGTCGAGAAAGTCAATCAAGTAATGCTGGAAACGATGGGAATCCAGTGACAACCTACGGATGAGGGGAAATTCATGAGTGAACCAATCAGAGTGTTGCATGTTGTAAGCAGTATGGGAATGGGTGGAATTCAGGCTTATGTCATGAACTTATATCGGGCGATCAACAAGGAAAAAGTCCAGTTCGATTTTGTGAAACATATCGAACATAAGGGTGTTTTTGAGGATGAAATAACGCAGATGGGTGGTAAAATCTATCGCTGCCCCCAATACACCGGTAAAAACCATTTTGCATACTGTAAGTGGTGGGATGATTTCTTTACGGAACATCCGGAATATCATGTGATTCATGGACATGTGCGGAGTACGGCATCTATCTATCTGAAAATTGCAAAAAAGCATGGACTGGTAACAATTGCACACAGCCATAGCACCTCAAACGGAAGTGGCATTTCTGCTATCGTGAAGGATATGTTGCGACTTCCAATTCGGCATACAGCGGATTATTTGTTTGCTTGTTCCGACAAAGCAGGCAAATGGTTGTATGGAGAAAAGGCTACGGAACAGCCGAATTACCGGATGATTCCAAATGGCGTAGATTTGAGGCGCTTTGCGTTTTGTGAGGAAAAGCGGCAGCAGATGCGTCAGGATCTTGGAATTGCCGAAGATACTTTTGCTCTGGGACACATCGGGCGGTTCACAGTTCCCAAAAACCATCAATTCTTAGTGGAACTATTCGCAGAGTACCACAAAGAGAACCCCAATAGCAGACTGCTTTTGGTGGGCGATGGCGAGTTGTTCGAAACGGTGCAGCAGCAATGCACGCAACTCGGGATACGAGATGCTGTCATCATGGTCGGCAGTAAAACCAACACAGAGGATTATTATCAGGCCATGGATGTATTTGTGTTTCCATCCTTGTGGGAGGGGCTTCCGGTTTCTGTAGTAGAGGCTCAGGCAAATGGGCTTCCCTGTCTTCTTTCTGACGTGATAACACACGATGTTGATTTGACAGACAAAGTGAAGTATCTTACGTTGACTGATAAAAAAGTATGGCTTTGTGATGTTGCGAATCTTCAGAGAAAACATCGAATTGCTGCCACAGCAGAGAATATGGCGAAGCTGCAACCGTTTGATGCAACAGTGGTTGCAAAGCAACTTCAAAGTTTTTATCTGGAACAGGATGAAAGGGCAAGAAAATGAGTCAATATATATTGCGCCTGGACGATGCCTCCGATTATATGGATGTAAAAAAGTGGCAGCGGATGGAGGAACTTTTAGACCGGTATGGAATTAAGCCGTTGGTCGGAGTTATTCCGGACAATCGGGATTTATCTCTTACCGATACGTATGAACAAGACCCTGAATTCTGGGATAAGACTGCACGCTGGAAAGAAAAAGGCTGGGAGCTGGCACTTCATGGTTGCTATCACAAGTACACGACCAAGGAAGGTGGCATCAACCCGGTAAATAAAAGAAGCGAATTTGCAGGCGTTCCACTGGATAAGCAGAAAGAAATGATTCGGTACGGTGTGGATGTTCTGAAAAGCCATAACATCGAGCCGAGAGTGTTTTTTGCCCCATCACATACTTTTGATGAAAATACATTGATTGCATTGAAAGAAGAATCCAATATCCGAATTATCAGCGATACGATTGCAAATGATGTGTATTTTGAAAATGGCTTCTATTTTATTCCACAGCAGTCTGGGCGGGTAAGAAAGCTGCCGTTTAAAGTGGTGACGTTTTGCTATCATCCCAATATGATGAAAGACGAAGATTTTGAGGAATTAGAAATATTCCTCAAAGGAAGGTATTCGAATTTTGTGTCAGTACAAGATATGAAGTTAAAAGAAAGGCCAATTTCAAATTTTGACAGAATTCTACATGCAATCTATTTTGCAAAAAAAGCGATAAAAACATGAAAAAAATAATGTTCTATATAAATGCGATCCATGACGGCGGCGCAGAGCGTGTCATGGTGAACTTGGCAAAATATTTTTCTGAAAATGGTTATGATACCACTTTGGTTACATCTTTTCGGGACACGTGGGAGTATCCGCTTGCGGCGACTGTAAGACGACTTACGCTGGAAGAAGAGGAAATCAAGCAATCCAGAATAAAAAGAAATTTTAGCAGAATAAAAAAATTAAGAGACTTATGCAAATCTGAGAAGCCCGACATACTTGTTTCCTTTATGGAAGAGCCGAATTTTCGTGCAATATTGGCGACAAGAGGCCTTCCTGTAAAGACACTGGTTTCTGTTCGGAATGATCCTAACAAAGAATATGCGGGCAAACTAGGCTGGTTTGTTGGTAAAGTTTTGCTCCCAATGGCAGATGGTTGCGTGTTCCAAACAGGTGATGCTCAAAAATGGTTCCCGAAGCGGTTACAGAAGAAATCGAGAATCATCTACAATGCAGTAAAAGAGGATTTTTACAAATTAATTCGCAATCCTGTCCGGGGAGAAATTGTTACCTGTGGTCGGCTAACTGGACAGAAAAACCACGCCATGTTGATTTCGGCATTTGCTGAGGTAGTAAAACGATATCCATATGCATCGCTCAAAATCTATGGGGAAGGTTCTCTGCGAGAAACGTTGCAGGAGCAAATCAATACAATGGGACTCCAAGGTAAAGTGCTTCTTATGGGAGCAATAAATGACGTTGAAAAAGCACTTGAAACAGCTGAACTATTTGTACTCTCCTCAGATTACGAGGGAATGCCAAATGCATTAATGGAAGCGATGGCAGGTGGAATCCCCTGCATTTCAACTGATTGCCCATGTGGAGGGCCTAAAGAATTATTAGGGATAGACAGTTTACAGCTAGTAGAGGTTGGTAACGAAAAATCATTGACCGATAAAATCATAAAGGTATTTAAGGATGAAGAGTTAAGAGAGAAAATGTGTAGTATCTCACGACTCAAAGCTCTGAGATTTACGCCAAAAACTGTTTATACCCAATGGGCAGATTATGTTAAAGAGTTAATGGAGATTAAGCAATGATATTTCTCTTACTACTGTGCATCATCTGCATGACAATCTATACTTTTGTTTTCTTCTACACGCTTCAAAGAGAAAGAAGAGTATCTGGATTTGTTATTGCAGTTGGAATGTATGATTTGGTATATGGAATCCTACCCACATTTATTTTTTGGCAGGTTATTTTTAAAGGAATGCTGAGTCCATATATTAATACAAAGCTGGATACAAGCAGTATAGGTGCATTGAAGTCTTTTTATCATTATATGTATGCATTGATAGGGTTCGCATTCATGACACTAATGTACTACTCTAGGCCGCTAATTAAAGTAAAAAAGACAAAAAAAATAGGAAACGTCATAAACACTGTGAGTAGTCAAACAACGGAACTAACTGCGTGGGTTAGCTTGCTAGCAGGCACTGTTTCTTTATTTCTGTGGTCAAAAGCATACGGTTCCATTGGAGCACTAATTTTGCAGGCAAATAGAGTGCGATCCGGAATGGGTTCGGTGAAGAATAATTTGGCTTTTTTTAAGCAACCGGCGACTGTATTGCTGGTTGTTACATATTTGTTTTTCGAAATGACGCTGCAATCGGATAAGAAAAGCATAAAGAGACTGCGGAGTTTTATCGGCTTCATCGTTTCAGCATACTTATCATATCTGTTTTTAATGGCAGACGATGGAAGATTAACCATGCTTTTATTCCTTCTCGGATTTGTTTGGATGTATGCTTCAAAAAAGACTATTAAGTCTGTGCCAAAGATGTGCTTAAAACTGGCAGCAATTTTGGCTATGGCGGTAGTATTCATACTGCAGCTTGATAATATAACCTATTATTTGAGATTTAATGCATGGCCTGTAGAACAGGAAACGAGTAACTTGATGTATTCTATGTTGAAAGAGCTGATTTTTTTGCCACTGGGTGGACAAATATCAATTGCTGCTGCATGGAGTGGTAAAGTTGGTCTAACGTTTCTGGATGATATAGTTACTGGGTTGTTCGCTTGGTTCCCTACTCGATTTAAACCGCAGGGATTCGAGAATGTTTGGAATGTCAATACATTCTTGATTTATGGAAATCTCGATAGAAGACTTCACGGTCAAGTACCATGCGGAATAATCACACAGGGATACTATGATTGTAGAATTGTTGGAGTGATTACACTTTGTTCTACTATTGGACTGATTATAAAAAAATTTGATGGGTTAGAATACAGTGGTTTGACACCGCTTCAGTATGCAATTAGTGCGAGAATCATTTTAGCTATTTTTAGGGCAATACCATATTTTTCGTTGTATGATATTATTCTTGGCCTCTTTTCTGTTTTTGAAATCATTATGATTGATTTATTTATTAACAGTATAATCAAAACAATAAGGCGGAAAACATTATGAGTAAACTCTATAATTTTATTACGAATAAGCGATTGAGATTCTCTTATTTAACCGCGATGGGGTTAACGCATTGGATGTCAGATGAACGTTTTTTGAAAAAAGAATACTATCTTGCAATGGGAAAAACTCTTAACCTGAATACTCCTAAGACATTTAATGAAAAACTGCAGTGGCTGAAACTTTACAATCGAGAGCCGCAATATACAATGATGGTAGATAAATACGCCGTCAAGCAATATGTGGCTAACAAGATTGGAAGTCAATATATTATTCCGACACTTGGTGTATGGAATCACTTCGATGAAATTGATTTCGATGAATTACCAAATCAGTTTGTTTTAAAATGCACGCATGATAGCGGAGGAATTGTAATCTGTAAAGACAAATTGAAATTGGACAAAAGAGCAGCGAAGCAAAAACTGGAATATTATTTAAAAAGAAAATATTATTATGTCCACCGAGAATGGCCATATAAAAATGTAAAGCCTCGCATTATTGCAGAAAAGTACATGTCAAATGACAACGGTGAGGATTTGAATGATTATAAGCTAATGTGCTTTAACGGACAAGTTAAAGCAACATTTGTGTGCAGTGATCGTTTTTCAGAAGATGGCTTAAAGGTAACGTTCTATGATACCAATTGGAAGCGTATGCCATTTGAACGACATTATCCTGCAAGTAAAACCGATATTGCTAGACCTAACACGTACGATGAAATGCTCATACTAGCTGAGAAGCTTGCCTTCCAAATACCATTTGTGCGAGTTGATTTTTATGAGGTGCATGGGAGGGTATACTTTGGAGAATTGACTTTTTTCCCGGGAAGTGGGTATGAAGAGTTCACACCTGAGGAATGGGACAAAAAACTTGGCGATTGGATAAACCTTTGCGAGTAATATAACTGGTTTAAAATGATGCGAGCATTTTCGATAAAATGAAAGTAATATAAGTAATATTGATGTCTAATAGACTTGAAATTTGTGACAATGTTCTGCTTCTGTATGTTTGAACTTTTTAATGAGAATTGTACATCGAGTTTTGGTACTTGAACAAAGATGATTAGCGAATAGAACCAAGAAATAATTGCGTTTATAGGCTAAACTTGAACCCATTGGCGAAAGCAAAAAAAGTTGCCAAGACAATTCTAATCGAATTCGAGAATCCATCAAGCTACAATCTTTGAAGTCGATAACAAAATAAAGCTGACTTCGTTGCTTCTGTTTATGGAGTAATTCACAAAGCCTGTAAGTTCGGGTAATACAGTTCTTTAATAGATGAACATTAATAGGGGATATAGACATGAGAAAAAAACTGCTGGCAAAAAATACTATTGCATCGATGCTGTCACAGTTGACTGCTTTGATTTGTGGATTTATTCTACCAAGATTTTTTTTACAGCATTTTGGATCAGAAGTCAATGGCTTAGTAAATTCTATCACGCAATTTTTGGGAGCAATTTCTTTTTTAGAACTCGGAATCGGTGCGGTTGTACAATCTGCTCTGTATAAACCGCTTGCCGATAAAGATGATCAAAAGATTAGCTGCGTTGTGGTTTCGGCAAACCGATTTTTTCAGAGATTAGCAAAGATCCTTCTGGTATATGTTATAGTTTTGGTAGTCGTATACCCAGTGATTGTAAATCAAAACTTTGGATACTTGTATACCGCTACGTTAATTGGCGCAATGTCAGTCAGTTCATTTGCACAATATTATTTTGGCATTGTCAACTCTCTACTATTGAATGCAGATCAAAGAGGATATATACAATATTGTGCGCAGATAATAACATTGATTTTAAATACCATTATATGCGTGGTATTAATTTCCTTGGGTAGAAGTGTTCAGTTTGTCAAACTTGTATCTTCCTTGATTTTTTTGACTAGACCTTTGGCTCTTCGAGCTTATGTAAACAAAAAGTACAAGATTGACTGGAATATAAGCTATACAGAAGAACCAATTAAACAAAAATGGAATGGTGTTGCTCAACATATTGCAGCGTTTATTCTTGATGGGACAGATACGCTGGTTTTATCTGTATTCTCTACGCTATCGAATGTATCTGTTTATTCAGTTTATCTAATGCTTATTAACGGCATTAAAGGATTATTTCTTTCATTGACAAACGGAATACGTGCTTTACTAGGAGATATGTGGGCAAAGCAGGAAATAGAGCATTTAAACCAGTTCTTTGATTGGGTTGAGTGGTCTATCCATACAGGCACGGTTTTTTTATTTTCATGTACAGCGGTATTAATTGTCCCTTTCATACAGGTATATACAAAGGGAATCAACGATGTGAATTATATTCAACCCTTGTTTGCAGTACTTCTTACGGCAGCATATGCTATGTATTGTTTTCAAATACCATACCATATAATGGTTTTAGCTGTAGGTCATTATAAACAAACACAAAAGTATTTTATAACTGCATCGCTAATAAATTTATCTGTTTCCATTTTAATGGTTTATAAATTTGAAATTATTGGTGTTGCACTTGGCACATTGGCGGCAATGTCCTATCAAACATTTGCTTTGACACGATATACAATGAATAACTTTTTTCATTGGTCGTATAAAAAAAACATAAAACGAATAACAGTAGATGCTATATCTATGTTTATGATTTTTTCTTTTGGACAATTTTTACATATCAATTGTACTTCTTATATACAGTGGTTTTTCTATGGAATTATAACTGCCATCTTTGCGATGGTGTTGTTACTAATGATTAACCTTATGTTTTATTATGATAAGGTTGTTTGCTTATGGGGGAAAACTATAAAGATAGATAATTATTGGCTGAAGAGGAGAATGAAATGATAAATCAATCGATTGTAAGCTTGGTTAATGCAGGCACAACTTCCTATGAAGACAAGGATACAATTCGACTTGCGGTGATAGAAGCTTTAGATCGTATAAATGCAAGTGAACTGCTCCATCCCGGTCAAACCGTTTTAATCAAACCCAACCTCGTATCAGACGTGAATTATAACAAACAAGCGGGTACAGATTGTCTATACACCCAACCAGAGGTTATTGATCCCGTTGTTGAGTACGTATGCCGTGCGTTGAAAGGCACTGGTACAATCATTATTGGTGATGCACCAGTGCAGGAATGCAATTTTGAAAGAATACGCGGAATTCGCGAAATCATTGAGAAGTACCAAAAACGCATTACCGATATAAAGCTTTTGGACTTTAGAGAATTAGTATCAGTTGTAGATAATGGCGTCCATAAAGCTAAGATAAACAAGGATGCTAAGGGAAAAATTATTAATCTTGGTAGGGATAGCGCTTTCTATGGCGAAAACGATGGCACACTTGAAAAATTAAGAATTACCAATTATGATCCGAGAATTCTTCCGAAGCATCATAAAGGTGAGATTCAGGAATATTATATTTCGGAATATGCACTTAAGGCAGACGTGATTATTAATATGCCGAAGCCAAAGGCACACAGAAAAGCTGGCATGACTGGGGCACTCAAAAACTTTATAGGTGTAAATATTAGAAAGGAATTTCTTCCGCATCATACTTTGGGATCGGTTGAAAGCGGTGGAGACGAATATCTGAAAAAGAATATTTTCCATGATATTCAAAGTAAACTTTTGGACAAAAAGAATATTCTAGAATCTGAATGTAACTTCCTTTATGCGAGAATGCTTAGATATCCGATCCGTGCTTTGTCTGCCGTTATAAGATTAATGGGACCGTCATATTCCGAAGGAAGCTGGTACGGAAATGATACCATTAGTCGTACGATTCTAGATGTTAATCGTGCGGTTCTTTATGCAAATAAAGACGGGATAATATGTGATACACCACAAAGAAAGATTATTATCCTAGCGGATATGATCATTTCGGGCGAAGGTGAAGGTCCGCTTATGCCATCGCCAAAGCCGGTTGGTATGATTTTAGCGGGAACTAATCCCGTTTGCTTTGATGAAGTAGTAAGCACAATCATGGGGTTTGACTTCAAAAAAATTCCTGCAATCACTCGAACACGAGATAAAAAAGGTAGATTGGCATTGGGAAATGGTGAAGTAGCAGTTATTAGTAGTAACTCTTCAAAATATAATGGTAAATCCACTGATGTGTTACGTGAATCTGATTTGCTATATTTTAAACCTTCAAGTGGATGGAAGGGACATATTGAAAAATTATAAGGTAAAAGAGAAAGAAGTGTAATTAAGAATGAATGTTTTTATCACCGGTTCATCCGGATTTATTGGCTCCAACCTTGCCAAGCGTATCCTGACTACTGAGCCGGATACCAAGGTTATTGGTCTGGACAACATGAACGATTATTATGATGTTCGCATCAAGGAAGCTCGTCTTACTGAGCTTCAGAAGTTCGAGAACTACACCTTTATTAAGGGCAATCTTGCGGATAAGGCACTTATCAACAGTATTTTTGAGCAGTATCACCCGGGTATTGTGGTCAATCTGGGTGCACAGGCAGGTGTGCGTTATTCCATCACCAACCCGGATGCTTATATCGAGAGCAACATGATTGGCTTCTATAACATTTTAGAAGCATGCCGTCATTATCCGGTGGAGCATCTGGTGTATGCTTCTTCCAGCTCCGTCTATGGCAGCAACAAGAAGGTGCCCTACTCCACTGATGACAAGGTGGATAACCCTGTTTCCCTGTATGCTGCTACCAAGAAGTCAAACGAACTGATGGCACACGCCTACTCCAAACTCTACAATATTCCTTCCACTGGTCTGCGGTTCTTCACGGTGTATGGCCCTGCCGGGCGTCCGGATATGGCGTACTTTGGCTTTACCAATAAGCTGGTAAACGGCGAAACTATCAAGATTTTCAACTACGGAAACTGCAAGCGGGACTTTACCTATGTGGATGACATCGTGGAAGGTGTTGTTCGTGTGATGGCAAAAGCACCGGAAAAGAAGAATGGCGAAGATGGTTTGCCTATTCCGCCCTATGCAGTATACAACATCGGCAATTCCAACCCGGAGAATCTGCTGGACTTTGTGCAGATTCTGTCGGAGGAGTTGGTGCGTGCCGGTGTGCTGCCTGCAGATTATGACTTCGAGGCTCACAAGGAACTGGTTCCCATGCAACCCGGTGACGTGCCTGTGACCTTTGCAGATACTGAGCCGCTGGAGCGGGACTTCGGCTTTAAACCCCACACTCCGCTGCGGGAGGGTCTGCGGAAGTTTGCAGAGTGGTATAAAGAATTTTATATGGGGTGAACTCTATGAAACAAACAATATTGGAATTGGATCGAAGAAGATATTCTGGGGGGGGGGGGGGTACCCCTTTTTCAAGTATTCTATCGAAAGGCGCAAGAAGCGAGCAATAAACCAATAAAGTTGCTTTATAAATTTTTGTTTATTTGCGCACGGAACAAAAATCACATTGAAATGTCTATTAATAACCAAATTGGTCCGGGACTTTATTTTGCACATCCTTACTGTATAACAATTAATCCAAGAGCTGTTCTTGGAAGGAATATTAATCTTCACAAAGGTGTGACAATAGGAGAAGAACATCGTGGAGCAAGGGCGGGATGTCCGATACTTGGCGACAACATTTGGGTTGGCATCAACGCTACAATTGTTGGAAAAATTAAAATCGGAAATGATGTCCTTATCGCATCAAATTCTTTTGTAAATTGTGACGTTCCAGATCATTCTGTGGTCTTCGGTAATCCATGCGTTATTAAACATAGAGAAAACGCAACAGAGAACTATGTAAATAGAGCAATTTAGAGTTGTGTAAAAAAGTACTAGAAGTTATTTCAATTAAGACTGGTGTAATAGGCCAACCTGAACAAATAGCGTTTTTGCTCGGATCTAAGGCCAATATGATGCATAAGCAAAAAGCAAGAGGAGTGAGGATATTATGCGCTGCGAGGAAAGATTCTACGAAATATATGGAAAAGATCCCGTGGACATTAGCTTTTGCCCCTATCGGATTTGCCCCATTGGTGCCCACAGTGATCACAACTTAGGAAAGATCACAGGACTTGCGATTGATAAAGGAATCCATATTGCATACAAGCCAAAGATGAATGGCGTTGTTGAAATGTGCAGCTTTCAATTCCCGAAACGTGCCCAATGGCATATCCGGGAGATTGGCGACAAAACGGGCGATTGGGCGGACTACCTGCGGGGTGCTACCTGGGCGCTGAGCAATCGGTTTCCGTTGACAGTAGGACTCAGTGGTGTCATTGAGGGCTCTTTGCCTATCGGAGGGCTTTCTTCCTCTGCAGCGGTGATACTGTCCTTCCTGGATGCATTGTGCCAAGTCAATGGAATTAAACTGGAGCCGTCTGAGCTGATCAGCATTGCATTTGATGCAGAGAAAAACTACGTGGGCGTTAATGTAGGAACCCTGGATCAGAGCTGCGAGGTTCTGAGTAAAAAAGACCACTTGTTGTATCTGGACTGTAAGGATAACAGCTACGAGCTGATTTCTACGAATCCCAACATGAAACCTTACAAGATTGCGGTATTTTTCAGCGGTTTGGAGCACAGCTTGGCTGGCTCTAAATACAATATGCGAGTGGATGAGTTGCGTTCAGGCATTTACGCCTTGCAGGCTTTTGCGGGTCTTGACTACGGAAAGTTCAATGAAGCTAACGCCCGGGATGTTTCGTATGAGATCTACCAGACCTATAAAGATAAGCTGCCGGTGCAATGGGCAAAACGTTGTGAACATTGGTATACCGAGTTCAAGCGTGTGGAAGCTGGTGCGGAAGCATGGCGGCGAGGCGATTTGGAGGAGTATGGACGCCTGTCCTTTGAATCTGGCTGGAGCAGCATCCACAACTGGGAGTCCGGTGCGCCGGAGCAGATCAAACTCTACGAGATTATGAGGGAGACCGCTGGCATTTACGGTGGGCGCTTCAGTGGTGCTGGCTTTAAGGGGTGCTGTATGGCGTTGATCGATCCCAATAAGGCAGATAACATCCGGGAAGAAGTGGAACGAAAGTATCTCACTGCATTCCCGGAGATGTGTGGTAAGTACAGTTTCCATCTGTGCGAGAGTGCGGACGGCGTAGGGCATAAGACGGAGGACTAATATGAAGTGCTTGATTTTGGCCGCGGGATACGCAACCCGCCTGTATCCATTGACCGAAAACTTTCCCAAACCCTTGCTGAAGGTAGGGGATAAGACCATATTGGACTGGTTGGTAGACGACATCGACACCACCGGCTTGGTAGATACCTATGTGGTCATTAGCAACCACAAGTTTGCCCATCATTTTGAGAACTGGGCTGCCACCAAGAAGCAGAATATTCAGGTGGTGGACGATGGAACCAGCAGCAATGAGACCCGGCTTGGTGCTGTGTGTGACGTGCAATTTGCCATTGACCAGCTGGGGCTGGACGATGACCTGCTGGTGATCGCCGGCGACAATGTGCTGGATTTCTCTCTTTCCAAATTTGTGGCTTATGCCCAACAGAAGAAAACCTCCTGTATAATGCGCTATTATGAACCAGAGGAAAAGAAGCTCATAAAGTGCGGTGTGGTGGAGCTCGACGATCAGGACAAGATTCTTTCTATGGAAGAAAAGCCTGCCCAGCCCAAGAGCCACTGGTGTTGCCCTCCCTTCTATGTCTACACCCGAGAGGATGCCCAAAAGGTCAAGGATGCAATTTCACAGAAGAAGTGTGGTACTGATGCTCCGGGTAGCTTTATTGCATGGCTGTGCATGGTAGCGGATGTGTATGCTATGGAGATGCCGGGCAAGCGGTATGACATTGGAAATCTGGAAAGCTATCAGCAGGTTCAGCAGGAGTATCAGGGAATCAAAGCATAAGTCTTACTAAGGATGGAAGAACGTACAGAAAGGGAGAAAGAGCGAATGAAAATCGCAGTTGCTGGTACCGGTTACGTCGGTTTATCCATTGCCACTCTTCTGTCCCAGCATCATGAGGTCGTGGCAGTAGATATTATTCCGGAAAAAGTTGACCTCATCAATCATAAAAAATCTCCGATTCAGGACGAATACATTGAAAAATATCTTGCCGAAAAAGATTTGAATCTGACGGCTACGCTCGATGCAGAAGCCGCCTACAAGGATGCAGAGTTTGTTGTTATCGCAGCACCTACTAATTACGACAGTAAGAAGAACTTCTTTGACACCTCTGCTGTTGAAGCTGTCATTAAGTTGGTAATTCAGTACAACCCGGATGCTATCATGGTCATCAAGTCTACCATTCCCGTTGGTTTTACTGCCAGCGTTCGAGAAAAGTATCACTGTGACAACATCATCTTCAGCCCAGAGTTCCTGCGGGAGAGCAAGGCGCTTTATGATAACCTGTACCCGAGCCGTATCATTGTGGGTACTGATGTGGACAATGCACGTCTGGTAAAGGCTGCTAATACCTTTGCTGGTTTGTTGCAGGAGGGTGCTATTAAGGAGAACATCGACACCCTGATTATGGGCTTTACTGAAGCAGAAGCTGTCAAGCTGTTCGCCAATACCTATCTGGCTCTGCGCGTCAGCTATTTCAACGAACTGGACACCTATGCAGAGATGAAGGGATTGGACACCCAGCAGATCATTAAGGGCGTTTGCCTCGATCCTCGTATTGGTGACCAGTACAACAACCCCAGCTTCGGTTATGGTGGATACTGTCTGCCAAAAGACACCAAACAGTTGCTGGCGAATTATGCTGATGTTCCGGAGAATCTGATTGAAGCAATCGTTGAATCCAATCGTACCCGAAAAGACTACATTGCTGACCGTGTGCTGGAGATTGCTGGTGCATACGAAGCCAACGAGGCCTATGACCCCAGCAAGGAACACAACGTGGTGGTCGGCGTGTACCGCCTGACCATGAAATCCAACTCTGATAATTTCCGCCAGTCCTCCATTCAAGGCGTCATGAAGCGCATCAAGGCAAAGGGCGCAACGGTCATCATCTACGAGCCGACTTTGGAAAATGGCTCTACCTTCTTCGGCAGTGAAGTCGTGAATGACCTGGAAGAGTTCAAGAAACGTAGCCAAGCCATCATTGCCAACCGCTATGATAGCTGCTTGGATGATGTGCAGGACAAGGTCTACACCCGTGACTTGTTCCGCAGAGATTAAAATTTATTGGAGATGTGGCTTGGTATATGGCAATGCGGCCTAATGATTTAATATAATGAAGTCAAAATCAATTGGATAGAATAACTAAAGCATGAAAAAGACATATGATAAAAATGGTGAAAAACGATTGAGATGTGTAAAGTGAGGAGTATAGGGGTGTTTCTTTTGGATAAGATAACATCTTTCTGCAAAAGGGAGACTCGCAAAAAAAGTAGTGTTGGCATAGCAATCACCCTTTTGTATCGATTGTTGTCAAGTGCAGTATTTCAGTGTATGGTAAATGCTTTCTTTGCCTTCTATGCATCTGCATATGCAATAAAGAAGCAAACACTGAATTGGGGAGGGATTGCGATTTATTTTGGTGTTTTGCTGATTATTGGAATGATAAATCAATATCGCTCTAAACAATATAAGCGTGTTGACTTGTTAAAAAACGTTCTTGAACAGTACGTGACTGTTGTTGATTTGGCAGATGATGATTTGATTGGTATGCTTGAAGCGGAAAAGACTGTTAATATTTTGGATAATACCTCACAAGCTGTTGTTTCGTCAGTGTATGGTGCGATTCAAGAGTATTATAATGAACATGAGTTCAAAATCAGTATTGTGCAGAATTTTATGGACAGCAATGGTGCGTATTGTAAAATGACTGCGTTCAATAAGCTAAGTGCGATTCCGGAACGCCACCGAACAAAGTATTACCATTCTGAAATATTAACCGGAAACTCTCAAAATTTCCCGTTCTTTTCGAGGGTCCTTGCTGAAACAGAGAGTGAAAAGAAACATATCGGCAGCCGAGGCGAGATTTATATCAAAAGTCGCGAAAAGATACAAGCATTATTTGAAGATAATCAGCATAGAAATGGAACGCAACAATATCTAGGGATTTTAATTTATAACGAAGCAAAAAAGCCAATTATGTTGCTACAAGTGTGTGCAAACTTTGAAGAGGGTTTTGGCGACATGGAGGATGTCAATTTGGTCTTAAACACAATTCTGATTCCATATGTAAAGCAGTTGAGTCTTGCATATGATATTCAACGGCTCTGCGAACAACAGAGTACAATAATTTGAACGGAGGACGCAAAATGAAACCCAAAGAGCATACTCCAGAGAAATATAAAATTTATGTTTCGGATTTTGCACCTGACAAGTTGGAACGGAATTGTGCGAAAATGCAAGTAATTCAAAAAAGACTTGCAGATTCAAGAAGGAAAATGTTTATTCACCTTGAAGTAAGTGAGAAAAGGTGAAATTCAAGATTCCTGTAAGTTTAATTGTTTTGCGACCGCTCAGTGAGATTCATCTATCCAGTTGGATGGGACACTACACTATACGACTTTCTTAGGTGGAACGACTGTGAAGAGGTTTAAGCGATATCTAGAAACTGATTTGCTGCCTCATTTGAACGGCGATTCTGTCCTCGTGATGGATAATATGAAGTCGCACCATGCAAAGGCAGTGAGAAATCTGCTCGACAGTTCCGGTGTTCGATACATTTATCTTCCACCGTATAGTCCTAACTTGAATCCTATTGAAAAACTTTGGTCGAAGGTAAAAGCTCTTTTGCGTAAATTCAAGGCTAGGGCGCAGGATGTCCCCCCTGATGCCATTCAACGTGCTTTTCAGAACGTTTCGCCTTCTGACTGCTCAGGTTGGTTCGAATTTTGTAATTATTTGCACTAGTTCATTGGACAGCTATAAATAAAGATATATTTTTATTCTACATACTGCACCTCTTGCGAACATAAAAGACGAGTGTTATACTGAAGCCATCAAAAAACATTGGAGGTGTCCCATATGCCCCGTCCCAAAGGAAGCAAGAACAAGCCCAAGGCCGTAAAAGCAACCGTTGACTTTGCTGCACAGCTCGCTGAAAAGCAGGCTGCAAAGGAAGCCGCTGCCGCTGAAATTGCATCGATCACTGCGAACATTGATGCATTGAAAGCTGACCTGAAAACCAAGAAAGCCGAGCTGAAATCTATCGACAAGGAAATCGCCAGAATCGAGGCTAAAAAGGTCAAAGCCGAAACCAAAGCTACCGAAGCTGCGAAGAAAGCCGAAGCTGAGGGTGTGCTGAAGAAGCTGCTGGCATCCGGTATGACGGCAGATGAGATTCTCGAAAAGCTGAAATAAATATTTTAGAGCCGTGTGGATCAGTCGGAGCGTAGAGTTATAGCTCTGGCAAGTTCACGCGGTTTACTTATATAAATGGTAATTGGTGAGACTCGGAACGAATAGGACTGTTCTATATCGAACAAAATGACTACATTTCCCACACCATGGCTCAAAATCACGCTCGGTGAAATTTAGCATCTGAGCCAGTAACTTTTTGTGCGACAATGGAAATCTTTCCATATGAGATCTGTCCAATTACAGCACAATCGAAATTGAAAATTATTATATATCCTACGAGAAAAAACTGCTAAGGAACTGTAAGTTGAGAAATAAATGAAGTCCTATTTATAGTATTGTAAAAATGTGCGACAAAAATGCGACAATGCACAGAAACAATGCAGAGTAGTCTGTAACTGAATGGGACAAAAACAACGCGTTATCAGTAAATTTGATGAATGTAAAGACGAAGTTATCCTGAGAATTACTCTCTTTTAATCAGAGGGCCAGGGATTCGAGTTCCCTCGAGCGAACCAAAATCCCACGAAGAATTGTAAGATTCTTCGTGGGATTTTCTTTTCCCGAATCATTGCACACCACCGGAGCTGACATTGAAAATGCAATCG
>OJAI01000730.1_pt1 | contig 21341 bp, 16 predicted proteins | sample 1588891 | NCBI WGS metagenome assembly OJAI01 (sample SAMN03283255) | human gut metagenome | biome: human-associated habitat; material: feces | host: Homo sapiens | place: USA | collected 2013 | reverse complement strand
TATAGGCAATGCGACAGGGGGGGGCACCTCTTTGTCGCATGCCGGCAGAGCTTGTCGGCATCACGCTTTTTCTTTTCTAGCCAATTCTAGTTAAAAGCAGTTAATTACCGTTAAAAGCAAGCATGTTGTCGACGTAGCGCTTGAACAGCTTGCGTCTGAGGGCCAAAATGGCCTCAGCCCATTCGCGAAATTTGCACGCCCTATAGTGAGTGGGCTCTCGCTTGAGCTGATGCTGCCAAGAGGCGGCCGATAGGGGCAATTATGGACAATCGAATCTTTGGGTATGCACGCGTCTCTTCCGCGGACCAGAACTTGGACCGCCAGTTAGACGCACTGGGAAGGTTTCCCGTTCAACGGGGTCAGATTTACGCTGACAAGGCAAGTGGTAAGAACTTTAGACGTCCCCAGTATCAGCGTCTTCTTCGCAGGTTGCGCGAGGGTGACGTTCTCGTGATCAAAAGTATCGACCGTTTGGGTCGCGATTATCGTGAAGTCCTCGATGAATGGCGACGCATCACGGTGGATAGACGCGCTGCCATCGTGGTGCTTGATATGCCGTTACTCGATACGCGCGAGCAGCCCGATGGTATCACGGGAACGTTCATGGCGGATCTGGTCCTTCAGATCTTGAGCTACGTGGCGCAGCTGGAGCGCGAAAACATCAAGCAGCGCCAGGCGGAGGGTATCGCGTCGGCGCGCCTGCGTGGCGTGAGATTTGGGAGGCCGGCGCTCGAGCGCCCGGATAGCTATAACGATGTCATCAAAGCATTCGAAGGAGGTGAAGTTACGAGGCGAGAGGCCGCAATGCTCCTGAACGTCAGCGCATCGACGTTCGATCGTTGGAGACGGGCGGGCACGAACTGATATGACCGTTTGCCGTCTGTCCGTCCTCTTTAACTAGACGAATTGGCAACGCGGTGGCACTATTTGGTTCCAGGGCGTGAACTGGATAAACATCGAGGGAAGGAGTGGGCTCTGTGCAATAAACTCCCCTCGTCAAAATGTCTACGATAAGCGGTCTGCGCAACTCAAGAAGCTTGTTGATAATTACGGGTTGGAAGTAGGGGAAAAATATAAGGATGATTTCAACGACTTAATTAAGAATGGAAAGTCCGTAGCAGAGAAGACCCGCTATGAGGATGCCATCAACAGTTTGATTCAGGGAGCAAATTTCGAAAAATCGGATGACGGTTACGGTCTGTATACGTATACGGCGGTGGTTGAGAACACCTCTGGTATATCGTTCTCTAACGTCAGCCTGACACTTGCTCTCTATGATGCAGATGACATCAAAGCGGAGGAGACCTATGCGGACACTTCTTCGTGGGCGCCGGGTGAGAAAGTCAAGTTCGAGGCAATGTCCGATGTTGACGCTGCGCGCGTTGTCGCATCTGTTTCCAGCTACGATGTAAATAAATAAGTTCTGCACGGAAGGGGCGGGTTAATCGGCAATGAATGGTTGACCTGCCCGTTTTATGCCAATTATTGAACAACAAGTGCTGCGAGCGAATGTGTATTATTTCGGATTGCAAACAACTGCTCTCGTCTAAAGACATGCTGAAAACGACAATTAAGGCATGAGGTATAACCCACGGCAGTTTCTTAAATAACAGGGATTTTGAAAGGAATAGGGGATGGATGAGATGGAGGAAGGCATGGGGGCGCTGAAAGCGAAACTCGGGAGAATTCTGACGAAACCCAAGGTATTCATCGCGGGCTTGGCGCTTGGCGGGCTGATTGTAGCTGTACTTTTTATTAGCATCTTTAATAACGGCAAAGCTGCGGGTGCAAAAGAAGCGACCCCCAATACGCTCTCCCCGTCGGTCGTGTTTGAACGTATCGCTTCCCAGAATGAGATGGTTTCTGCATCGCAGAACTATACGATTGTCGATAAGGTGACAGATACCAAAAGGTTTTTCGATTGGTTTGATATCCCGTTTACAGAAAACAGTTTTTGGTATCGCTATGTTGGAACCATTAAGGCGGGCGTGAATCTCGAGACGGCAGAGATACATACAAACAAGAAGAAGCTGACCATTACGATGGATGAGCCTTATGTAATCTCAAACACGCCGGATATGAAGAAATCGGGCGCTCTCGAGGAGCGCAACAACATCCTCAATCCCATTGAGGTCAAAGACGTCACGGCGTTTGAAGCGCAGTGCAAGGAGCGGAGTGAAAGCGAGGCCATCAAGGATGGCAAGCTGCTCGAAGAGGCTCGAGTGAACGCCGAAGCAAATATCCGTGCGATGTTCAACTCGGCATTTGGCGATGAATATACGGTTGATTTCGACTATCGGAAATAGGAGGTCACTATGGAGGAAAAAGACGATCTAGCTGTTGTCGAAAGGGAGGAACTGCCGCGACATAAGCAGAGTTTTGATATCCGTAAGGCCGCTGCCGGGTTGGTTGATGGCGCCGGAAGCGCGATGGCGGGCGCGGTTGCAACCGTACAGAAAGTTGCCGATGGTGCAATGCGTGCTGCAACTCCGATGGTCGATGACGCCTTGGCAGCTATTGCTGATGCGGCCGATGGTGCGGCAGGTGCTGCTGCGGATATCGGTGACGCCGTCAACGATTGGGCATACCAGCAGCAGCTTAATAGATACAGGCCGGTAACCAAGGAGACCTATCAGAGTCCTTCATTTTATTTGCCGAATATGATTCGAATTGTTGACGGAAATGAGCGTCGGGGCATCGACGCCTGTAGGGATGCTATTGGTTGGCTGGATACCGTTAAGGGTACGCAGATTTTCAATCTGTACCGTGAGGCAATCGGGGATAGCGAATTGTCTTTCTATCCTAAACCATCTCTTTATTCCACATATTACGTAGATGCTTTTGATCGGTCTCGCTTTGTTGACCTTGACTCTTATTTCGCAACCATGCAACAAGACAAGATGGCTGAGTTGAGGCGGATTGCGTTCATGCTTGGCGCGAAACGCTGCAAGCTGGAGGTGACGGAGTACGAGGAAACTCGGCGAGGCCACCAGGTTAAGGGAAATGCCAAGGCGGGAAAGAAGGGCTCGGTTCGAATCGACGGTTCCTTGAGCGATTCAACGAGAAATGAGAAGAAAATTCTGTTTACACAGGAATTCGAGGGTGACATGGTTCCACAGCGCCCTGAACTCCATTGGTATGCCCATGACTCAGATATTCTCTTGTTAATTGAGACGAGATGTGGTGGAGAGGATAAAAACAAGGCGAAGAGCTATCGGGTCGAATTGAAAAGTGAAACGACCATGACCATGTCTGTATCACTTGCTATGGCTATCGACGAGGCATGCAGCAAACTGAACATAAGGGCGAATTCGAGCCTGACAAGCCAAGCTAAGCGAGAACTCCGGCAGTCGTTTGTATTTGAAGTTGAATTCTGATGTGTAGGGACCTTTTGCTGCGGGGTTCCTGTCCTTTACGGGATGGAAGCGTATAAACCCATACGGTGCAACTTAGTAAAAGTTACTAATATACTGGCATCTATTCTAGTTAAAAGCGTTTAAAAACGGTTAATTCCATTTAAATCAGCAGTTGCAATAGGTGGCAAAGGGACAGTTCCTTTGCCACCTTAATGCCAAAACCAATTTGTTAAGAGCTAGAGGGTTTGAAAATTAACCATTTCTACCCCGTCCCCTAATGGCAGGTTTGTCACATTCTCGGAAAGCCTGTCTGGCGCAGGGCCTCGTAGAGGACGATGGCGGCGCTGTTGGAGAGGTTGAGGGCGCTGATGCGGTAGTCGTCCGGATTGACGAAGTTGCCGCAGATATCCTGCCGAAGGATGGCTTCGTGGTCATTCTCGGTATGCCCGAGCGATTCCTCGTGGGCTTCCCATGCCTCGGCGTTGTCAAGCGAATCGCAATCGCGCAGCATCGGGATACGCTCGCAGCGGGTGGGCGCTGCGGCGAGTAACTCCTCGGGAATCCCCGAGCTCTCGCTGCCAAAGACTAAGTAGTCGCCAACGCGGTAGGTACTCTGCGCATAGGTGCGGCGTGCCTTTTTGGTCAGCAGATGCAGACGACCATCGGCGGGGGAGAGGCCGTTGCGCGCAAGGAAATCCTCCCAGCCGGCATAGGTCGTCACGTCCAAGTTTTGCCAGTAGCCCAGACCGGCGCGACGTACCGTCTTGTCATCGAGCGAAAAGCCCAGTGGCTCCACCAGATGCAGATGGGCGCCGGTGACCACGCAGGTACGGCCGATATTGCCCGTATTGGCCGGAATCTCGGGTGCATACAGCACGATATTGAACATGAATCTCCTTGGTATAGAACGAAAAACCACCACGAAGTTTACCTTCGTGGTGGTTTGGCGGTTACGTAGGCGGAAAAATGCCCGCTTGGATAAACCTAGGCGCGGTGCCAGTCGGTCAGGCAGGCATCAAGGGAGGCGATGAGCGCATCCTTGTCCATGTGACGGCCGATGATGCACAGACTCGTCATGCGGTCGCCCGTCTCGTCGTCCCAAATCTGCATGATCTCGGGGTTCTCGTCGATGATCTTCTGCTTCTCGCCCTCGGGTGCGGAATCGACAAACAGGCCGTTCTCCATCAGGCGCATCTGGTGGCCGGCCTGCTCAAACATGTAGCACATGTCCGGGTTGCTGGCCTGCCACAGCGGACCCTTGACGCGGATGACCTCGTCGGGCCACTCCTGCTCAACAAAATCGGTGAACTTCTGCAGGTCAAACGGCTTGCGGCGCGAGTACACAAAGGTCTCGATGTCGTACTCGAGCACCTCGGGGTCGTCGTGCTCCTCGGGATGCTCCATGGCCTCGATCCAGGCGGCGGAGTTGTAGGCGCGCATAAAGTCGAAGCGGCCGGTATCGAGCAGCTCCTCCATGGGAACCTCGCCGTTTTGGGCCTCAACAATCACGGCGTCCTTCTGCAGGCTGCGCACGATGGCCTTAAGCTCGGCGATCTGCTCAGGGCTCACGGTATCGGTCTTGTTGAGGATCAGCGTGGAGCAGAACTCGATCTGCTGGATGAGCAGGCTTTCGATGTCGTCCTCGTCGATATCCTCTGCCAGCAGGTCGCGACCGCCGTTGAACTCGTCGTACATGCGCGCGCAGTCGACTACTGCCACGATGTTGTCGAGCGCGAGCTTGGGCTCGCCGCCCACCTTGGCCTCGTCGCAGAAGCTCGAGATAGTGTAGGCGATGGGGATAGGCTCGCAGATACCCGATGCCTCGATGATGATGTAGTCGAAGTTGCCCGAATCGGCGATGCCCTGCAGCTGGTTGGCCAGGTCATCCGAAAGCGTGCAGCAGATGCAGCCGTTGGTGAGCGGGATGAGGTCGTCGGTCTCGGAAAGGCCGCCGTCGGCGATGAGGCTGGCGTCCACATTGATCTCGCCGATATCGTTGACGATCACGGCGGCGCGGATACCGCCGTCGTTGGCGAGGATGTGGTTGAGCAGCGTGGTCTTGCCGGCACCGAGGTATCCGGTAAGCATGATGATCTTCACGGGTTTGTTGGGCATGTGCCCTCCTTTGTTAGACATGGCTTACAGTTGAATCTTATGCCAAACGCCTGCTCTTATACCCACGCGCTGACAAATAACACAGGCTACTCCCAGGCTCCCCACACATCGGGGCAATAACCGACGGTTGCCTTTTTGCCATTGCGCACAATGGGCTCGGCTAGAACCTGCTGATTCTCGAGCAGTTTATCGAAGCGCTGGCTGGGAGTGAGGTGCTGGATGAGCGCGAGCGTCTCCTCGTCCTTAGCTTTGGGGTTGAGCAACTTGTCGATGCCGCCGACCGCCTGCATAACGCTCGTGAGCTCGCCCTTGCTCATCTCCTTTTCCTTCAGGTCGATAAACTGCACCTTAATGCGGCGCTCCTTAAAATAACGCTGTGCCTTCTTAGTATCGAAGGACTTTTTGGTGCCAAAAATCTGGATATTCATGCTCCGCCGTTCTACCTGATGAAGTTGGTTGTTGCGCGATCTGCCTCGGGTGCGTTGATACCGGCGGCCTGTCCCGCCTCGATGCAGCGCAGGAGCCAGGCCATGTTTTTGCCGATGTTTCGCATAGTTGCAAGGCCCTCGGCATCCCCATCGGCGTCGCCGGGCACGCGGCCAAACACGTTGTTCCAGTAGGTGGAAGCAACCACGGGCATTTGCTTAATGGTGAAGTACTTGTTGAGCACATCGAACGTGGTCGACGTGCCGCCGCGACGGGCGACGGCGACCGCGGCGCCGGGCTTGTGCTCAAAGGCATGCCCGCCTGCATAGAAGGCGCGATCGAGGGCCGAAAGGATGCGGCCGCTGGGGTGCGCGTAGTAGACGGGTGAGCCAAAGACAAAGCCGTCTGCTTGCTCGGCGGCAGCGATGAGCTCGTTCACCACGTCGTCGTCAAAGGTACAGCGACCGCCAAGTTTGCCGCACTGACCGCAGCCGATGCAGTCGCGAATGGGCTTGGCGCCCAGCTGAAACACCTCGGTATCAATGCCTTCGGTATTGAGCTGCTCGGCGACCTCGGCGAGTGCGCGGGCGGTGTTGCCGTTTGCCTTGGGACTGCCATTGACCAAAAGAACCTTCATCACAAACTCCCTCTGCTGTTGGTGACTTCTGCTGAGGATTATCGCACGAGAGGGCAGATGGCGTGGGGCGCGATGTGAAACGGCTTGTGTTTCACATCGCGCCCCACAACGCTAGTCCAGCTTGGTGCCCGGTACTTGCGGTGCCTCTATAAGCCGCGCTTTGAGCTCGTTCAAAATGGAAACGGGCTGACGGTCGACGCCGTCCAGATGGAGCGTGGCCACGCGAATGGGTGGCTGATATTCAAGCGATCCGATGAGCACAGGAGAACCCAGGAACCGCTCGATTTCTTCTGCGATCGCGTCGGTCTCTTCGAGATCAAAGTCGTCGAAAAGCGCCGCGAACGTCGGTCCCGTCGAGCGGAACAGGCGACCCTTGCCGCGCGAGCATTCCATGAGGCAGGCGGCGCTTTCTGCCAAAACGCGGTCGCCCGCATCAAAGCCAAAGCGGGCATTGACCTGAGCGATATCGTCGATTTTGATGGCGATCAAACCAGCCTTGCGCGCCACGCGACGCATTTCGCCAATGGCGTTGACCAGGGCGTGAATATCGCCCAAGCCGGTCACGGAATCGGTCGTATCTGCCAAGCTTCGGTTGATGATAATGCCCACATACATGCCGGGCTCGGTAACGGTGCCGTCCAAGCGGTAGCCCGTGCAGTCGCAAAGCACGTATTTTCCGGTGGCATCCATTACGCGATACTGCATGTAGTGGAAGTGCCATGTGCCGTTTATCACCATGTCGAGCTCGGCACGTACGTTGTCGCGGTCCTCGGGATGAACGCGGGCGAGCCACATGTCGAGTGAGTTAAAAGGGTGCTGGGAGGGCAGGTCAAAATCGCGCACGGCGTTAACCGACCATTGCGATTCTCCCGTATCGAGATTGAGGATAAACGGATAGCGCGTCTCGGAGCTCATGGAGATCGCTTGGAACACCCGGTCGTTGCAGGGAAGCTGATCGACGATTGGGCGTTGCGGCGCGTCATCGTCTTTCGGTTGCTGCACACGATGCATAAGCTTATAGCGATACATCTTGCGATCGGCATCCATCGTCATCTGGCGACGCGTGTCGCCAGCAAGTGGATCGACGCGCGAGCAGCCAAAGCTAAAGCTGCCGATCATTGGCGCCTTGCCACCTGAGCTCGCCTCGATCAGCCTGGTACGTACCTGCTCCAAGCGCTGCTCGAGTTCAATCTCGTTTGCGGAGGGCGAGATGAGCACAAACTCGTCTCCACCGATACGGAACAGCATCTCATCGTGCTCCATGGTTTCGGAGAGCGTGCGGCAGATGCTCAGAATATAGCGATTGCCTTCGGCGTGGCCAAACCTATCGTTGCAATGCTTGAGATGGTCGATGTCAATATAGGCGCAGGTGAAGGGGTCGCCTTTGCGCCAGAGTTGCTCGACGTGACGGTCGAATCCGTTGCGGTTGCCCAAGTTGGTGAGCGGATCGATATAGGCGTTGCGCTCAAGCAGCTGGCGCTCTCGTTGCAGGATGGCATGCGTCTTTTGCAGTTGCTCACCAACGGCGCGTAGCTCAGCAGGCAGCGCGGCAACATCGAGTTCGGCGGTCGAGACGCCGTTCGCAAGTCGCTGAAGATAGGCAATAATCGATTGCTCGCCCAGGCGATATGACTCGTTCATGATGGATAACCTCCTTGGGCGGAACAACGGTTTGTATCATATCCCCAATTCGGTTTGAATTGGGGATATAAGTTAGCTAATGGAGACAAATGCCCCCTTCGACGGTGGCGTTTTGCGCGCGAGCGTATCAGTTGTTATTGCCACCATCGAGCAATGCCTCAAAATCCTTCGCAGGCATGGGGCGGTAGTAGAGGAAGCCTTGAGCGTCGCGGGCGCCCATTTGCCGTAGCACGTTCGCCTGCTCATTTGTCTCGACGCCTTCGACCACGACGGGCAGATGGAGCGACTGCGCCATTTCGAGCATCGATGAAATGATTTGCGTGCTGCGGCCTTGATCGCGGTCGGTGGGCACAAAGGTGCGGTCGAGCTTGATGACGTCGACGTTGACGTTCTTGAGCATCGCGAGCGTGGACTGACCGGTGCCAAAATCGTCCATATAGGTCGAGAAGCCGCGGGTGTGCAGATCTGCGGTCAGCTTATCCACGGCCTCGGATTCTCCCGTATAAGCCGTCTCGGTGATCTCGATACGCATGAGCTCGGGCGGTAGGTTGTATTGGGCGGCGAGCGCCCCCATATGTTCGGCAACGTCGCAGGCAAGGATATCCACGCGCGACACATTAAGCGAGACCGGAACCACGCGAAGACGGCGATCGAGACGCTCGCGAAGCCATATGGCGACACCCTGCCAAATGTACTTGTCGAGCGTCACTACAAAGCCGCTTTCCTCGAGTGCGGGGATAAACGTTGTGGGCGAAATGAGAGAGCCGTCCTTGTCAATCCAGCGGGTGAGTGCTTCGGCGCCAATAATCTCGCCGGTTTCCATATCGACCTGGGGCTGAAGATAGTACGTGATGCGACCATTTGACAGCGCGTACTGGAATTCGGTCAGCGTGCGGTGGAACGCGACTTCGCGCTCGTACTCCGCGGGGCGGAAAATAGCAATGCGCTCCTTAAAGTCGTTTTTTGCGCGTCGATTGGTAAACATGGCCTTTGCCTGCGCATCGATGGTGATTTCCTCATTGGAGTCGATGGGGTAAACGCCCATGGACGGCCAAAAACCTACGCCGTCATCATGTCTGGCTACGGCCTCGCGAACGCGGTTGTAGATTTGATGGACGGTGATGTGCTTAAAGGGGATGAGTACACAAAAGTCATCTTGGCCCCAGTACCCTGCGACGCCCATATCGGCATTCTCGATGTCCTTGAGGACCGTGCCCACATCGGCGAGTACGCGGTCGCCCTCGGCCTGGCCGTGCCATTCATTAAACAGGCGCATGTGGCCCATGTCGACTGTGGCGATGCACCAGGTGCCGTTGCGCCTTGCCTCGAGAAATGCGTTGGCGCGCCGCATAAACTCGCTGGGTCGATAGAGGCCCGTGAGCGAGTCGATACGTTCGGCTATGGCGCTTTTGCGCTCCGCCTCGGGTATGGGGAGGCTGTCGTTGGGAACAAGCCCGCCGGCCGTGCGAAGGCGACGGTCGAGTTCGCCTAAAACGGCGGTCGCTTGATGGGTTAAGTGCTCGTAAAAGGCCGGGACGACAAGGCAGACGGGAGTAATGGTGTCGCCTGCGATTCGAACAGGAGCGAAAACGGCCTCTTTAAGGTGGCGGGTCAGTTGCTCGAATGCCTCGTGGTCTAGTTCGTTGCTGAGCACGACGAACTGGACGCTTCGTGAACGGTAGACCCGGCTCCTGCCGCGGGTGATCGACAGCATGCGGCCTGCGTATTCGGCAAGCATGTTGTCGACAGCCTCGGCCCCGTAGAGCTCGTTGAGTTTTGTCGTGCCACGAACGCGCACCGCTATAAGCCCTGTCTCGCAACGATCGCGGCGGCAGGCGTCGATGGCGTTGACCAGCATGCGCTGCGTTCCGAGGCCTGTGGCAGCGTCGACGGTTTCGGCAAGTGAGTGGTTGACGAGCTCGCCGACATAGAGCGAGGGGACATTTCCGTCGCCGTCGATACGAAACCCGCGAGCACGGCAAAGGACGTAGTCGCCGACGGCGTTGCGCACACGATACTGCATGACGCGACGGTGCTTGGTGCCGTTGTAGACTTGGTCGATGTCGTTGATGCAGGCCTCAAGGTCGTCGGGATGGACGCGCGTTTTCCAGTAATCGCGACAGTTGTCTATGTGCTCCGAGGGAAGGCCAAGATCGCGCAAGGCACCTTGTGACCAAAGGGTGCGATGTTTGTCCAAGTTCTCGATAAAGAAATAACGGCCCTCGTTGAGCATCGAAAAGGCGTCAAAAATACGATCGCTTATTTCGAAGTCGTCGGCGTGGACTTGCGTGATATTGCGTCGATCGAGGTGCATGGCATGACGTAGCTTGTAGTCGTACATGCGATGGTCGGCATCGAGCGTCATGCGATTGGAAGCTTCGCCCAGGGCGGGGTCGGCATGTGACACTCCGTAGCTAAACGAGTGGGGCATCTCGGAATCGTTGTTTTTGAGCAGAACCGTTCGGCAGTGTTTCAGACGTTCGGCGAGGTCGTCCTCGGTTGCAATCGTAGATAGGATGGCAAACTCGTCGCCGCCTATGCGAAACGCCGCTTCGCCCACCTTCATATACAGCTTAAGATAGAGACTTACCTGCAAGATATAGCGGTTGCCCTCGTCATGCCCAAAGACGTCGTTGCAGTGCTTGAGATTGTCGATATCGATGAACGCCATGGTAACGGGGGCGTCCTGCTCCCAGAGCTCCTCGAGGGAACGGGCAAAACCGCCGCGGTTGCCAAGCCCAGTAAGCTGGTCGGTAAAGGCAGTCCTGATCAGATCCTCCTGCCGCTTGAGAAGGTCACGGACGGTCTTTTCGAGCGTTTCGGTGTAATTGCTGACAGTATCCATGTTCTAAGCGGCTTTCTGAGGTCGGGGCGGATTGCGTCGGGCGAGCTCGTTGTGTACACGCGTCGTTGCTCAGCGCTTTGCATGTATCCAGGCCCCCGCCTTGCTGCGTTGTTGAGTTAATTTACCGGCTAATGTTCGCTGTTGATAACAGCTGAGTAGTGTAAACAACGGTGCACAATTATATATGGGTGTACATGCTGTGGGCGGCTATTATTCGACAAGCAGTAGCGCGACGATGCGATGTTCGATAAAAATGCGACTGGGACGGTATATGTTGACGGGTATACTTGTCCCGTTTTAAAACGCAGGAACGGAGATGGTCGCATGGCACAGTCAAATATGACGCGCACGGTGGGGCTTGCGCTCGAGGGAGGCGGCTACCGCGGTATGTATACAGCGGGCGTGCTCGATGTATGGATGGAGCACGGTTTGACCTGCGACCATATGGTGGGCGTCTCGGCGGGCGCGGCGTTTGGCTACAACTTTAAATCGCGCCAGATCGGCCGCGCCATTCGCTATAACAAGGCCTATTGCGCCGACAAGCGCTATGCGAGCGTGACAAGCTGGCTGCGAACCGGCGATATGTACAATGCCGACTTTGCTTATCACGAGGTGCCTATCGAGCGCGATCCCATCGACTTGGAGGCGTATCGCACCTGTCCCATGCGATTTACGTGCGTGTGTACCGATATCGAGACGGGCAAGGCCGTCTATCACGATCTGCCGTATGGCGACGAGCGCGATATCGAGTGGATTCGGGCGTCGTCGGCAATTCCCGTGGCGACGCGTCCCGTTGCTATTGACGGGCATAAGTATCTGGATGGTGGCGTGGCTGATTCTATTCCCAGCGCGTGGCTGTTTGCGCAGGGGTATGACCGCAATATCGTGGTACTCACGCAGCCGGCGGGCTTTGTGAAGCAGCCCAACAGCGTGATGCCCATGCTGCGGCGCGTGTTCCGTCACTATCCGGAGTTTGTCGCAGCGCTTGAGCACCGGCATGAGGTCTACAATGCCACGCTCGATGACCTGGCACGTCGCGAGGCTGCCGGCGAGATCTTTGTGGTGCGTCCGAGCGAATCGGTGAAGGTGCCGTCGCTGTGTCGCGAGCCCGATGAACTTGAGCGCATCTACCAGATTGGTCGCCGCGATGCGGAGGCGACCTTGCCGGCACTGGAGGCATATCTGGCAGGGTAGAGGCTGCTGCCGCCATCTCGGCGGAAAGCGCATCCCGGAATGGAGGCTCAAACTGGGATGTGCTTTCCATTGCTGAAGATATGAAGCTGCGAATCAGCTGCTCGGCCTAGACTTACGCCTGCTGCCAGGTGTCGACGAGCTCCTTGGCCGCGGCGTAGGGGTCATCGGCGCTGCAGACGGCGCTCACCACGAAAAAGCCGTCGACGCCGGTGGCCTTGAGCTGTGGCAGGTCGGCCGTCTTGACGCCGCCGCCCACCACGATGGGCACGGGGCTTGCCGCGTGGAGGGCGGCCAGGTCCTCAAAGCTCTTGGTGATGATAGAGCCGTCGGCCGCGCGTCCGCAGTCGCGCTTGGTCTCGGTCTCGTGGAGTGGGCCGATGCCCAGGTAGTCGACTAGGCTCATGTCGGCGGTCTTGACGTACTCGAGCATCTCCTCGCAACGGGCGGAAAGGCCCACGATGGCGTTGGGCCCCAGCAGCTTGCGACAGACCTCGACGGGAATGTCGCTCTGACCCACGTGCACGCCGTCGACAGCAATGCCCTGCTCGCGCGCGGCGAGTACGCAGTCCAGGCGGTCGTCAATCAGCAAAGCGACCTGACCGGTCTTGCCGGCCTGTGCGATTGCCTGCGCGGCGTCGCCGGTCAGCGCAATGATCTCGCGGGCGCTTGCCACCTTGGAGCGCACCTGGATGCAGGTAAAGCCGGCGTCGAGTGCCTGGGCCACCACATCGCCCACGGGGCGCCCGAGCGTGTTTTCGGGGCCGAGCACCAGATAGGCCGAGATATCAAGGTTGTCGCGGATACTCATCGTGTTTCCTCCTGCTTTTTGATCTGAGCTTCCATGCGCTCGAGCTTGCCGGTCATGGTGTCGGTAAATCCGGGTCGAATATCGGCTTTGAGCACGACTTCGGTGCGGATGCCCTTGCTCGCCAACACAAAGGTTGCGTCGCGCACGACCTGCATGACCTCGTCCCAGTCGCCCTCGATCTCGGTGAACATCGAGGTGGTGCGGTTGGGAAGGCCGCTCTCGCGAATGACGCGCACGACCTCGGCGACCTCGGCGGACAGCTCATCGCCGGTGCCGCACGGGGCGATGGCCACGGCGACGAGCGTATTCATGCCGGCATCGGTTGCGGGCTCGGACATGGCCTATGCCTCCTCGAGGTCGAGCTGGTTGTTGGCGATGTCCTGGGCGGTTGCGCGGTAGAGCTCGTCGATAAAGGCGACCTTAAAGCTTGCCGGGGCGTCGGCGACAGCGGCGGCACGCGAGCCGGCAACGTTGTAGACGGCGGTGCCGCAGACGGCGGCCGTAAACGGGTCGGCAGCGCAGGCGTACACAGCCAGCACGCCGCCTTGCGAGCAGCCGCAACCGGTGATCTTGGACATGAGCGGGCTGCCGCCGTGGGACTTGGCCACGGTCATGCCGTCGGTGATCAGGTCGACTTCGCCCGAGACCACAACGGCGCCGCCGGTGTAGCGGGCGAGCGCCACGGCGGCATCGCGGGCGGCGTCGACCGTGTCGGTGGTATCGACACCGCGCACGCGGCTCAGATCGGCCGCCTCGCCCTCAAGACCCCACAGGCCGGCGAGCGCGATGATCTCGGAGGCGTTGCCGCGCACGATGGCGGGCTTGTACTGCTTAAGCTCGTTTACCAACTGGGTGCGCAGACTGCCGATGCCCAGACCCACCGGATCGAGCACCCAGGGCTTGCCGGCGTCGTGTGCCGCCTTGGCCGCGCGGGGAATCGTTTGCTCGTAAATGGGGAAGAGCGTGCCCATGTTGAGATAGATGGCGCCGCCGCCGGCAACGAGTGCCTCGCCCTCGTCGGGCAGATAGACCATGGCGGCCGATCCGCCCACGGCGAGCTGCGCGTTGGCGACAAAGTCGATCGTCACCGTGTTGGTGATGGAGCCGGCCATCGGATTGGTGGCGCGAATCTCCTCCACGGCTTTGACCACATTTTGCTTAAGCTGTTCCGAATCAATCACTGCACATGCCTCCTTGGCATAGAAAAGGGGCGCTGTGCATAGACAGCGCCCCTGTAAAGGCGGCATGCTCCCTACGCCAGCATTAACTGACAGGTTCAAAGGATTGGGCCCCATGCCCTCTCAGCCTTGTGGTTTGCACCGCCGGCACTCCCGCATCGAATCTGTTGTTCCCTATACTAGCGCACCTGCCAAAAAGGGACAGGTTTATTTTGGCAGGTAACAACTGGGACTTTGCGTTTTCCCAGATGAAACCTGCCGAAATAAACCTGTCCCTTTTTGGCAGGTCGGTACAATAGATGGGATTAAGAATGACCGAGGGGACCTTATGATCAAACTTGTGCTGACCGATATGGACGATACACTGATTCCAGCCGGGCATGACGGCGCCAGCGACTACGCCATTGAGGGTATTCATGCCATGCAGGCGGCGGGTTTGCACTTTGGGCCGGTTTCGGGTCGTCAGCCGTCCGCGATGGGCTGGATGTTCAAAAACCGTTCCGGGTGTTATTCGACCGGTGCGTTCTGTAACGGCCAGGTGATGTTTGTTGACGGCGAAGTAGTCGCCTCGCGCGCAATCGACAACGATGCTCTGATGCGTTTGGCCGACTATCTGGAGCAAGAGACCGACGATACATTTCTAAAAGTCTACAGCCTGGGCGATGACTTTTGGGGCAACGATGCCCATTGTGTGACGAGTGACCCCGAGCGCGTTCGTCGCGCCATGGAGTCGGGCGGCAACGCGTGGCTCAAAGGCGAAGAGGCCCCATGTCGTCCCGTCGTCGATGACGCGTCGGTGTTTAAGGCGAATATCTGGAGTGCCCGTTCGCGTGAGGAGCTCGCGGAGCTACGTGAGCGCGTTGCCGCTGAGGTGCCGGAACTCTCGCTTGTGTTTCCCAACAACCGAGTGCGCCTGTTCGACATCCTTCCGGCTGGTTGGGACAAGGGCTGCGCTGCGCTGGAGCTGGCGCGCGCTTTGGGCCTGACGCCCGACGAGGTGGCCGTATTCGGCGATTCTGATAACGATTTGCCCATGATCGATGCCGTTCCTAACTCCGTTGCAGTCGCCAATGCCAACGAGGCCGTCACGGCTGCCGCACGCTGGCATATTGGCGCTGCGGCAGATGATGCGGTTGCCGGGGCTCTGCATCAGATTGCCGCCTGCGCCGCGACGGGGGAGATGCCGTCGTTTATGCGTCAAATGGACGCGGCAGGTTTTGGCGTCACGAACGTCTAGGGAGAAGGCTATGAAGCTTCAACAGCTCAGATATGTTGTTAAGGTTGCCGAATGCGGTAGCATCACCGAGGCCTCGCGCCGGCTCTTTGTGTCGCAGCCTTCGATTACCGCGTCGATCCGCGATCTCGAAAACGAGATGGGTGTGCACATCTTTGAGCGCACCAACAAGGGCGTCATTGTGTCCGAGGAGGGCGAGACCTTCTTGGGCTATGCGCGCCAGGTACTCGACCAGGCCGACCTGCTCGAGGGCAAGTACAAAGGCACGTTCGAGCAGGTGCCGCACTTTAGTGTGAGCTGCCAGCATTATTCCTTTGCCGTTAATGCGTTTGTCGACGTGATCCGCGAGTTCGATGCCGCGCGTTACGACTTCACCCTGCGCGAGGAGCAGACTCACGAGATTATCGAGGATGTCGCGCATATGAAAAGCGAGCTGGGCATCCTGTATCTGTCCGAGCACAACCGCGAGGTCATCGAGCGCATGCTGGTGGCCAACGAGCTCGTGTTCGAAGGGCTCTTCTGCGCCACGCCGCATGTCTTCGTCTGCGCCGACCATCCGCTGGCGGACCGCTCCAGCGTGACGCTCGAGGATCTGGAAGACTACCCGTTCCTGTCCTACGAGCAGGGCAGCTACAACTCGTTTTACTATTCCGAGGAGCTGACCTCGACGTTCGAGCGTCGCAAAAATATCCGCGTGCGCGACCGTGCGACGTTGTTCAATTTGGCCATGGGCCTCAACGGCTACACGGTATGCTCGGGCGTGATCAGCCACGAGCTCAACGGCCCCGGCATTATCTCGATTCCGCTTGACGTGGACGAGTACATGGAGATTGGCATCATCACGCGCAAGAACACGACGCTCACGCGCTACGGTCGGGCCTATATCGACGCGATTCGTCAGCATATCTAGGCTGCTGTGCTCCGCGCGGTTCAAGTCTCTTTATGACAGTCCAGACTGATATAGGAAGCATCTATATCAAACTGTTATAAACGTATATTTTACGATGGTCATATGAGCGCTCATACTCTGTCCCAGTAAAGCAACCAATGCAAAGGGAGATATCTATGAGTACCTCGATTCAACCGAACGCGCCGTTTCGCGCCGATATCGTCGGCAGCTTTCTTCGTCCGCAGGCTGTAAAGGACGCCCGTGCCGCCTATGTCGCGGGTAAACTCGACGCTTCCGGCCTTAAGGTCGTCGAGGACGATGCCATTCGCGATTTGGTGGGCAAGCAGAAGGCCGCCGGCCTGCAGGTGATTACCGATGGCGAGTTCCGCCGCAGCTACTGGCACCTCGATTTTATGTGGGGCCTTAACGGCATTGAGCGCCGCACCTCACGCACGGGTTATATGTTCCATGACGAGGAGACGACGGCCGACACCGCCGTGGTTACTGGTCCCATTAGCGGCGAGAACCACCCGTTCGTCGAGCATTTTAAGTTTGTCAAGGCGCTCGAGGGGGAGGGCCAGGTCGCGCGTCAAACCATTCCGGCGCCGATCCAGACGTTCTCGGAGGTTACGCTCGACCGCTGCGATGGACAGCAGGAGAGTCTGCGCGCCGTCTACAAGACCGATGAGGAACTTGCCGACGCCATTGCGGCCGCTTATCGCACGGTGATCGCCGACCTGTACGCAGCAGGCTGCCGCAACATCCAATTTGATGACTGCACCTGGGGCATCTATTGCGATACCGACTTTGTGTCCAAGACCGGCATGAGTCCGGTTGACCTGCAAAAGGTAAGCGAGCTGGGCGTGGCGCTCAACAACGCCGCCATCGCGGGCAAGCCCGACGATCTGGTTATCAACACGCATGTGTGCCGCGGCAACTATCACTCCACGTATGCCTTCGAGGGTGGTTACGATCCCATTGCACCGTACCTGTTTGCGCACGAGGATGTCGACGCGTTCTACCTTGAGTTCGATACGCCGCGCGCCGGTGGCTTTGAGCCGCTCAAGTATGTTGCTCCCGGCAAGAAGGTCGTGCTGGGCCTGGTGACCACCAAGGCGGCTGAGCTTGAGGACGAGGACGTTATCGTCGAACGTATCCACGAGGCCGCAAAGTATGTGCCGCTCGAGAACCTGTACCTGTCGCCCCAGTGCGGCTTTGCCAGCTGCGAGATTGGCAACAAGCTGACCGAGGACGAACAGTGGGCAAAGATCGCGCTGGTCAAGCGCATTGCTGAGCGCGTTTGGAAGTAACGTTACCGCTTGCAGGTGACGGCGCGCGCGAGACATGGTGTATCACGTACAATGGTTCGGATCGTATCGTTCGGGCAGGTTATCCGATATGCCTGATCGCCCTTCCATTTTTTGAAAGGACTCTCATGTCCCGGTCTTCGACGCCCGCCGTCACCGATGCCATCTACGATGCATCGTCGCTCGGCCGCCCGCGCATGTTTGTGTTGGGTTTGCAACACATGTTTGCGATGTTCGGAGCCACGGTGCTCGTGCCCGTGCTCACCGGCCTTTCCGTTTCGACGACGCTTCTGTTCGCCGGCATCGGCACGCTGCTGTTTCATTTTCTATCGCGCGGTAAGGTGCCCGCGTTCCTGGGCTCGTCGTTTGCCTTTATCGCGGGTTATGCCGCCGTTGCGCCCAACGGCGAGGCCGAGCTTTTGCCCTACGCTTGCCTGGGCGTTGTCTGCGCCGGCCTGCTCTATCCGGTGCTGGCAGCGCTGTTCCGCGCATTTGGCGCCAAGCGTGTCATGCGTTTCTTCCCGCCGGTGGTGACTGGCCCCATCGTCATTTCGATCGGTCTGATCCTGACGAGCTCCGCTATTGCTAACTGCCAGACCAACTGGCTTGTGGCTGTCATTGGCGTTGCCGTTATCGTCATCTGCAACATCTGGGGCCGTGGCATGGTCAAGATCGTGCCGATTTTGCTGGGCGTTGTGGTGAGCTATGCCGTTGCGGCTGCGCTCGGCGAGGTTGATTTCTCGGGCGTTGCCGCCGCTCCGTGGGTCGGTCTGCCCATCGTGTGGGACAACACCGTGTTTGCACTCTTTGGGCCGCAGTTCGATAACGGTCTTGCCACGACGGCCATCATCACCATCATGCCGCTGGCCTTCGCGACCATGATCGAGCATATCGGCGATATCTCTGCTATCGGTTCGACTTGCGAGCGCAACTACATTGCCGATCCCGGTCTGCATCGCACGCTGCTCGGCGACGGCCTTGCCACGATTCTGGCTTCGCTCTTTGGCGCTCCGGCCAACACTACGTATGGCGAGAACACCGGCGTGCTCGCCCTGACGCGCGTGTTCGACCCGCGCGTAATTCGAATTGCCGCGTGTTGCGCCATCGTGCTTTCGTTCTGCCCCAAGTTCGCCGCGGTCATCGCCGCCATGCCGGCATGCGTTATCGGCGGTGTGTCGCTCGTGCTCTACGGCATGATCAGCGCTGTGGGCGTCCGCAACCTCATCGAGAACCAGGTCGATTTCCAGAACAACCGCAACGTGCTGGTTGCCGCGCTGGTGCTCGTGCTTTCGCTCGGCATCGCGTACAGCACCGCCGGCGCCATCGTGTTGGAGCTGGGCGGCGTGACCATTTCGCTGTCCGGCATTGCCGTGGGCTCACTGGTGGGCATCGTGCTCAACGCCATCCTGCCGGGTAACGACTTTGAGTTTGATGTCTCCGAGCTTGAGGAGGCTGCTGAGTAGCAGCTGCGTTCAGCTAAAACAAGATATGGTGCCCATGCGTATATGCGTGTGGGCACCATTTTTAATGCGTCAGTATCCAGTGGATGCCGCGCGCCATGCGCAGGTCAGTTTGGGCAAAGTGATTGCCGGGGTTGAGCTCCAGCGTTGTTGGAATGTCACGCTCGATAAGCAACTCTTCCATCGCGTGCGTATCGTCGAGTACGTGCCGCATCATGCGGTTGGGCGTCTTGGTTTCCTTTTTACCGAGCGACAGATAGGCGGCGTCGGGCGTAGCTGTCATCGTGCGCTCGCGCGCGTAGTCGATAAAGCCAGGGAACCACAGCGACCCCGATGCACTCGCTGCGCGCTCAAAGACATCTGTTTGCCAAAGTGCCCACAGTGCAAAAAGACCCGCCAACGAGTAGCCGGCAACGCCGCGCCAGGCAGGCGGTTGCGGGAGCGATGATTCGGCCTGGGGGATTATCTGCTTCAACAACTCGTCAAGAAAACCAGCAGCCTGTCCGCCAAAGGGCTCGGCATCTCGTATAGTTCCGTCGCATGCCCAGGGGCTCAGCTCGCGATTCCAATCGAGCCCGCCAATGGTGACGAGGGCGAATGGCGGACAGTCGAGCTCTCGGCAACACTTATAAACCTCGCTGCCGTCGCCCACGACCACAGGAAGGTAGATGACAGGCGCGCTTTCCGTATGATTCGAATAAACGGTTATCTGCTTTTGATGCGCTTCCATGACGGGCTTCTCTCAGTGTTGTGATATCGGCAGCCCCAATTGTCGCACGCCAGCGTATGCCGGTTGGGCTAGACCAAAGACAATCTCGTGCATCCCCTGCGGACGCATATGGAAAACGCCACCGCCGGAGGGGAGCTCGGCGGTGGCGTTGTTAAACGGTGCTGGGGCTCGGGGCCTTCGCGGGAGCTGCCATGTGCGCAGAGGCGTCTAAGAACGCTTACGGCTCGCCATGGTGCCTGCGGCGATAGCGGCTGTTCCCGCAAGGACGGTTGCCACGATGGCCGCACCCGAGGTGTCGCCGGTTGCCGCGAGCACGCCGGTAGTCTTGGCTTTCGTGGTTGAAGCCGCAACGGCCTTGGTCGGCTTTGAGCCCTCAGGCTTGGGGTTCTGCTTTGACTCCGCGGGCTTGCTTTCTGCGGGCTTGGTCTCGTCGGGCTTGGGGTCTTCCGGCTTGGCTACCTCGGGAGGTGCGATGGTCGTACTTTTGGCGACTGCTTTGATATAGAGGGAGTCGACCGTGGCGTCGCCCGTGCCGATGGCTTGGCCTGCCTCGTAGATGCCGTCACGGAGCTTGCGATAGTCAATGACCTTGCCGCCTTCGGGCGTCTGGATGGCGGCGTTCTCAATCTTGATGGTGCCGATTGTCTTGCCGTCAGCGCTCATGGCACGGGCAAAGATTGCCGCTGTATCTCCTTCGGCCGTTACCTTGCTGCGGATGATCGAGATGACTGCGGGTGTGACGCCCTCGCTGGTCTGGGCGATGATGCCGATGTTCTCGCCTTGGGGTTCGCGCCTCGTCTCGCCATCTTGGTTTTCGCTGTAGGGGATGGGGCCGTCGCCGTTCTCGACATAGCGGGCTATGGCCTTGACAACGGAGTCGCTGATGTAGATGTGGCCGCCCTTCTCGTTGGGTCGATCGTTTCTGGTGGAGAATGCAGCCGAAACCTCGCCTTCCGCAAATGCGTCCACGGTGGAGCCGTTCTTGACGACGATGTCGTCCTGGTAGGTGAAGAGGGCGTTGGCGCCACCGTATCTGCCTTTACTTGCACGGACCGTCACGTTTGCATGATCGAGGGTGATGCCCTTGTGGGCATAGACGCCATATTCAACACCGTTTACGTTGAGGGAGGCGCTTGTGGCTGCGAGGCTGCCCTTGGCCTCGACGGCAGCGTCTTCCTCGGAGCTTGCCTTGACCTGGCTGCCGTCCGAGATGTTGATATTGTCGCCGCTCCAAAGGGCCTCACCATCGGCTGAGCTTGCCTCGACCGTCCCGCCACCCTTGATGGTGAGGTTCTTGTCGGCTCCAATACCCTTGTCCTTGGTAGCCCTGGCGGTGACGGCTCCGCTGTCGTCAATCGTGATATTGCCGTTTGCCCTGATGCCATCCGATGCACCCGTGGCGTTGACGTTGCCCGAACCTTTGATAGCGAGATCACCTCCGGCATTGATGGCATCAAACCCAGCGCTCGTGGCGTTGACGGATCCGGCTCCGTCGATGTTGATATTACCCGTGGAGAGGAT
>OJAI01000712.1_pt1 | contig 21837 bp, 23 predicted proteins | sample 1588891 | NCBI WGS metagenome assembly OJAI01 (sample SAMN03283255) | human gut metagenome | biome: human-associated habitat; material: feces | host: Homo sapiens | place: USA | collected 2013 | reverse complement strand
TTGCAAACATATCCTTTTCACAGCTTTTATCAATAAAAAACGCCGAGCCTGCAAGCTCGGACTATCCTTAACGAAGAAATAAATATTATGTATTACCCGTAAGCACAACATCTTACGGGCTTTGATTTCTATTTGCTCAAGACTGACGGCTGTCAATCTCAAATGTGTAATGGATCACTATCGTATTGCCGCAGGTTCTTGAATACTTTTCCGTTTTTTCATAAACCTCTATCCTGCGTATAAACACTCTCAGCAGTTCAGGAGTAAGCTTAGGCATTTCAATGTATTCCTTAGCTTTTGCTATAAACTTCTGAATGTACTGCTCACGTAGATCCATTTCAGATATTTTGTGCGATATAGATTCGAGTTCAAGACGAAGATGCGATTGTTCCTGTTCGTAACCGCTTGAAAGAATATCATAACGTTCCGGGGTAATACGCCCTGTGACCCTGTCCTCATACAGACAGCTAATGATATTGTCAAGCTGTTTTATTCTTGCAGTGATCTGCTCTTTCTCACGCTCGGCATTTATACACAATCTCCTTGCCTCGACCTCGCCGTTCTTAGCTGCCATTGCGTAAAACTCCTCAGGATTATCTCGGGCGAAGGCTGTGGCGGCTTTGAGATTTTCAAGTACGATTTGATCTAAAACTTGTTCTCTGATATGATGACAGGTGCAGTCGGTTGTACGCTTTTGGTAGCCTCCGCATATGAAGCTGTTTTTTTCAACAGCCTTTGTCTTTGCCCTCTGAAGATACAACCGCTTACCGCAGTCGCCGCAGTAAAGGTATCCTGCATATTTATCCATTTCTCCTTGTCTATCGGGACGTTTTCTTCCGTCAAAATGCTTTTGTACTAAATCAAAGGTTTTTCTGTCAACGATAGGTTCATGGGTGTTTTCAAAAATCAGAACGTTTTCCTCATCGTTTTTAATACGTTTTTTCAGCTTGTTGGACTTGGTATAGGTTTTAAAATTCACGGTATCGCCGCAGTAGACTCTGTTTGAAAGCATCAGTCGAACGGACTTCTGATCCCAATGACACGGTTTATCCGGATTCAATCTTCCCGTCCTGCGTCCTGTTTTTCTGAATGCGTAAACGCTTGGCGACATAACTTTCTGTGCACACAATTTATCACATATCTTCATTATTCCGATTCCGTCTGCATACATTTCAAAAATTCCTTTCACTATCGGCGCTGTTTCGGGATCTGGGATCAGCTGCTTAGGATCGTCGGGATTCTTCATGTATCCATATGCTATTACCGATCCAACACGCTCACCGCGCTCGCCCTTTGCACGCTGAACCGCTCTGATCTTTTTACTTGTATCCCTTGCAAAAAGATCGTTGAAATAATTGCGTATTCCCGCATAATCGTTTGTACCGTCGGCGCTGTCTACACCGTCGTTTACGGCGATAAAACGGACGTCATACTGCGGAAAGGTAACTTCCATAAGCATACCCGTCTGTAAATATTCTCTGCCAAGTCTCGACTGGTCTTTTACAATCACCGCAGAAACATTTCCGCTTTCCACTTCAATCATCATTTCCTTGAATGCCGGACGATTAAAATTTGCTCCGGAATATCCGTCGTCAACATAGAATTTACAGTTTAAGAAACCATGGTCATTCGCATATTTTTGCAGGATGAGTTTCTGATTTTCAATAGAGACCGACTCACCGTCCCTCATATCCTCCTGTGATAAACGGCAGTATAACGCAGTAATTTTTCGATTCGAATCAGACATATTTATCCATCCTTTCATAGTCTGTAAATTTTCAAACCGAATAGGATACAGCTACAATATATCACTATCCGGCTTGAAAGTCCAGAAAATTTTTTGATAATTTTATCTGCCGTTAATAAGATAAGCGAACAGTTCCGACACTTTTTGTGGCTTGTATCCTTCATCTGCTCTGGGACTAACGGATAAGATTTTGTAAGTTACTCCATCAATCACAGTTTCGATGTGCGAGTAATCATGTCGGCGTCGGTACTGATTTGAATCTGGTTTCTCTTCTATTTCTTTGTGAATATTCTGCATAAATCACTCTCCACTTCGTTGTCTTGATTGTTGTTATTCGTGTAAACAAATCAGTTCAGTCCTTTCATATTTAAATTTTGCGGTTCGTATTCGTTACGCACCATCTTAGCCTTGCTGAAAATCAACAGCGTTCTCGTAATCGATAATTCCATTGATCTTCCGTACTTCGTTTACGCACATAGCGTGTAAACTTTCTAGAGTTTCATCGTCAACATCATTGATAGCCGCAGTCATATGCGAGAGCTTTCCAAGCTCGACTGCGACCTTAAACATCAGACGGGCAAGCCGCTGTTCCGTACCTTTTATCTGCGCCTTGACCGTTTCTGTTATCATAGGGGATAGGTAGTTTACCTCCTGCTGCTGACGAAGATAGCCGATGTAAAACGTGACGGCTTTTTCAATGAACTCTGTTTTTGAAGCACAATTGTCGTCCTTGTACTCCTGCTCGATCTTTCTCATAGTTTCCGGCTGAAAATATACAGCTGTTTTTTCTTTTGCCATAATTCTACTTCTTTCTTATCACGACGCCGTTAATTATGCCGATTTCACGCACTTTTCTGACCTTTAGACCCCTGATTTCCGCTGAAAGCCGTATTTTGACTCCATGAGGCGACCGCCTAAAATATGCACAAGACCTGTGTGAAAACTGCGTATTTACGGCACATTTGCGGTCAGCTTTGCTGTCCGCTGTGAGCGTCATGGCGGCTTCAGACGCCATGACTTTAACCTGCAATGAAATATTTCACTTTCTTCGTCATGCGGCGAATCGGGAATTTGTGCATAACCAACATATCAAGTTCCCGATGTGCTTTTTAACTGATTTCAGAATTGCTCGTTTATCCCTTCGTACACCGCTTACAATCGGCGTGTGTGGCTTATACCGTCTACGGTGGTATGTTTACCCTACTGCGAGTTGGGAGGGCAAATATCGCCGTTGTGTTGCGGTTAAAATTAATTACACTTTTTTTGATTATTGAACATCTCCATTCTTATTCGCAGAAGAGAAAAGGCGGATTGTCAATCAGCGAATCAATCCGCCGATTCTATTCGTCATTCATCACCAATCAATCTTTGATAACTACATATCATTCTTTCTTCTGCTATTAATAATATTAGTTAGTATTAATCCTTAAAGGCATAGCGCTGTGACACGGAGGGTATCGCAATTATTATTTTTGTTTGCCCCACAACAGTACAGTTCCTGTCAGAAAATCTTGTCTGACTTAAGGACGTATTCCAAGCTTGGTTACGCTTCTGCTCCTCCTGAACGATCTTCGCTGTACTTCGCCGCTTGGTATCTCTCCTACGTGGGATTTTGTTGTCAAGATTCTTTTGCCTTCATACTGTAGCCGATGAAAAGATGCTTTTTATGCGTGTGTGAAAAAATTTTGTAGACTTGCACAAAATCTGAATGGATTATTTATAGAGTTCCCTCTCACTTGTATACGGAAAGGAGTCGCCGTTTTGACAACCCTTAATTCATAAAGTTTGTAGGCTTGAACAAAGTCGTAACAAATTTTTTGTAGAGTTTGCTCTCACTTGTATAGGGTAAGAAGTTGAGGTTTTACAACCATTTTGACAGCAATTCTTTAAAAGTTTGTATGATTATACAAATTCGGGGCGGACGATTTAGAGAGTTTGCATATTGGTTAGGTATCCCTATAGAAACCTTTTCCCAGTGAATCAGGGTGGTAGTTGGCTCGTTTATGAAGAGTTTTGCGTTGACAGTAACTCTGAAATGTTGACAGTAAAACTACCACTTGATTTCTACCGTCACACCTCGCAAAGCAAGGATTTTCAATGGTTTTCAGACTTTTAAAGCCAAACTGTTGACAGTAACTTCGCCCGAGGTTTTACTGTCACTACTGTCACGCTCACGGTCGTAATGAAGAATAATCAGTCTGCCGTTTCGTGTCCGCTTGTACAGAAAATCAATTCCATACTGTCTGAGCGTGTAACCGTTCTGAACCAAATCTCTTGTAACTCTGTTCGGATAGAATGTTTCATTTGAAATACTTTTCAGTGCGGTTACCAATTCTGAAGCCGTTCCTGTGAAATCAATCTTTTTCTGAATGTAAACATACAATGCGGCGAGAAAAATATTGTCTTTGCTTTTCGAAACAGTTGGCTCATCTGTGACTATCCACTTTTTCAAATCGCTATCAAACTGCAAGCTTATTTCTGCGTTTTCAATATCACGACCTACGCAGTATAGCTTTGCATTTCGACTGCCACGCTTTGTTTCTACAATAACCATGCTTTCGTCAACGCATCCGCTGATTCCTGTCGAGCCCGAAATCATATTGAACGGATCGCTGTCCGAACACTTTCTTGTGTGATGAACAACTACGATTGCAATTTCAAGCTTGTCCGCAAGATTTTTTAGAACAGATAACTCTTTGTAGTCCGAGCCATAACCGTTATCGGTTGACTCACGAATCATTTGCAGAGTGTCAATGAACACAACTTTTAAATCGCTATGCTCTTTCTTAAAATTTTCAATCTGTTCTTCAAGTCCGCTGCCTATCGACTCAGACATAACAGTGAAGTGCAAGTTTTCTGTTGGCTCATCTGTTATCTCATACAATCTGTTTTGTATCCTCGCATAGCTGTCTTCCAAACACAGATAGAGGGCAGTTCCTTGAGCCGTTTCCTGACCTAAAACTTTTTCTCCTTTCGCTATCGACAAGCACATATCAAGTGCCAGCCATGACTTTCCCACTTTTGGTGCACCTGCTAAGATGTACAGCCCTTGCGCAAGCAAGCCATCTACAACAAACTCGATAGGCTTGTACACAGTTGTCATGATTTCTTCGCAGGACTTTGAGTTGAATTTCTTCAAGTTATCAAGCCTCCTCTTCTTTTTTTCTTTTTACTTCTTTCCCACAACAGTACAGTTCCTGTCAGAAAGCCTTGTTTGACTTAAAGACGTATTTCCAAGCCTGGTACGCTTCTGCTCCTCCTGCACGATCTTCGCTGTACTTCGCCGCTTGGTATCTCTCCTTCGTGGGATTCAATTGTCAAGATTCCTTTTCCTCATACTGTAGCCGACTAAACAAAGTGTTTGGACAACTTCTGAAAAAAGTTTGTAGGTTTGCACAAGTTAGCTCATATGATTTCGGTTATTTTGACTACCACTGCTCTTCCGCTTGTATATGGGTAGAAGTCGCTGTTTTGATACCCCTTTATCTAAATGAATTCATAAAGTTTGTAGGGTTGAACAAAGTCGTAACGGATTATTTGTAGAGTTTGCTCTCACTTGTATAGGGTTAGAAGTTGAGGTTTTAACAACCTTTTTGGCAGAGTTTCTTTAAGATTTTGTATGATTGTCTAATAGACAGAGCAGTGATGACTTTTGTTTTTTGCATTATCACAACACGATGCGGTAGGACGTGAATCACGACCTACCGTAAAAAGTAAGGTGGTAAACATCTATGATCCGACATAGAAAAACCACTGCCGTGTTTTCCGACAGTGGTTCGAGAGAATGAGTTTATTATGTTCAAAAAATGATATCTCTTGCCGTGAAGATTTACTAGGCTAAATAATTTGTCACAGCTTGCTTCTTTAAAACAGGAGCGGGGTAATCCCCTCGTACACCACAACAATCGGCGTGTGTCGCCCTTTTCCTCAGAGGATGGTATGTTTACTCTACTGCGAGTTAGGGACAAATATCTCCGTTACGCTGTGTACTTTCGAGAGCACCTTTCGTTGACAGTAACTCTGAAATTTTGACATTGAAACTCGTCTTTGATTTCTACCGTCACGCCTCACAAAGCAAAGATTTTTAAGAGTTTTTAAGCTTTTGAAGCAAGCTGATTGACCATAGAATTTTTATTGTCAGTACTATCACTCTGACGATCATAATGAAGAATAATCAGTCCGAAACCTCAAACTCATCTGAACTAAGATATGTTACTTCACTGTCATTAAAATTATATTTCCAACTGTATGAATGTGACAATGTAGGTTTATAAATTAGCTCAAAGCAATCATCTGAACTCCAACTTATTTTCACCGAATCAGACAGATCAAAATCTCCAGTTGGTAATCCAACATATAAAATCTCATGAGCAAAAACAGAATTATCAGTGACCAGCACCTGTATTCTTTGAACAGTCATTACATAATATCTTGATATTACTATTTCATAATCACTATGGGTAAACCTTAATCGTTCCGTTTTATAGTTAAAGGGAACGTTAATTAACAAGATCAAGGATAAAAATAATGAAATAATAGCTTTACATGAGTATTTAAAAATTTTGCTTTTATTTTTGGATAAATGAAGAAAAACAGAAACTACTGATGTCAAAAACAAGACTACTGTGCAAAGCGAAACAATGAAAAATTTTGGAATGATTTTAATGCTTATATGAAACAAAAACTCAAAAATCAAATTCAAAGCAACAACTAAAATTGTTGCTATTTCTATTCTTCTTATTATTTTCATAAATTCTCACAATATATAATTTTACAGAAATTTATATTAAATAATTTCTGCTATCCGAAAAATAACGCCATGTGCAAAAGCAAATCATACATTATCCTCAAAACCATACGAAGTGATTTCATAAAAACAATGTGCTAATATTGTTGGAAATGAATATCTGCGCAGTGTTTCCTCATCAATAGTATAATTTAAAAAATCCGCATAAGGCGATGATGCTATCGAATAAATTGTTTTTGAAGATAACTCGTAGGCACTTACATCAAAATCAATTGTTGAATCATTCTCGTCAAATATTTCAAGTTTTCTAATATCATCATTTTCGTTTTGAATGTATGCCGTAATAAATATACATAGTTTTTGCCCGTTATATGTCGGATTCATATTAAGTAAATCAAAGAACAAATCTTTATAAAGATCTATATACTTATTGCCATAATGTAGCTTAATTTTTGATATAACATCTTCAGGACTTGTCTTTTTTAATATTTCATATATTCTCATTTATGTGTTTTTTCGAAAACCTCCCAAAATATCTCTCCATTTTCTGTTTTATTACCAAGTAGCCTATAGGCTCCTCCTTTTCCCATAACTTTAACCTCATACATAAATCCTTTTATGCCTTTTCCACTAAGCTTTTTTATTCCCATTGTACCTTCTTTCGTCGCTTGCTTTACCATAGATTTAAGAAATTTTTTTACAACTCCTTCATCACATTTTTCAAGCATTTCTTTTTTAGCTTTTTTCGAAATAAGTTTCCATGCATCATCTGGAGATGGCTCAAGTATACCTGCAATGAACATTATTGAATGAAATACTTTTTCATCGCTTATGCTAATAGAAGGATTATACTTGTTAACTTCGCTTAACCAATAATCTCGTTCCGCAGCACTGACATCTCCGCCTAAAAACCAGGCAAATTCATCAGACACTGCACCTGAAATTGATTTTGCAATATCTAATATTCTTCCTTTTCCAGAAGACATAATATCTCGTATTTCATCAGCCCTATTAGCAATATCTATTTTATCAGTATCAGTAACTGCTAAGTGCCATGCCAGTTCCAGTTTTAAAAGTTCGGCTTGAACAGTAGTAGAAAACTTTTCATCTGACGCTGTCCATATACCCGTGCATAAATAAGGATTACATGGTTTTGAATCATTGACATCTAATATACCATCCCCATCCGTATCCCCATTATTAGGATCGGAGCTATACTTGAAAACAACGGTAGAATACGTGATATATCCGCCGTCCGCACTGCCGACCTTAACGGTCTTTGACTTACCTCCGTCAATAGAAATCTCCTGACCGTCTAACAGATCGTCATCGTCGCAATCCGAATTTTCAGGGTCGGTATAAATAACCTGTGCATTAGAAAGAACCAGTCCCAAAACCTCAAATTCATCTGGTAGACGGTCAAAATTGAAATGATTATCTATAACGCATAATTTTTATTTTTGCCGTACAGATTTTAGTCTGTACGGCAAAAATAATAGCAATAGCTAAATATTATAGTTAAGTAGATATTGAAGAGCTTTTTCATCTGATAATATTACGGGTGTTTCGATTGTTTCAAAATTAATGTTCTCAAAAAATGCGTTTTTTAATCCCTTACAGTTATTTATTGTAATATCGTGAAATAAACAATCTGAAAAATAACTATTCTCGAAATTAACATTTTCAAACATAACAGATTCAAATTTGCATTTTTCAAAATTGTTTCCACATATTAATGAATCAAAAAAGGAGATAGAACTAAGATTAATATCATTAAACTCATTTCTTATAAAATTAGTATGGCAAATACTGCAATTAGATAATGATGAATACCCAAATTTATTTTTACCAATACGAGCAGTTGAAAAAGTACAATAATCCAATTGGCTTTCGAAAATCATTGAATCATATAGTTCAAAATTGCTATGATTTACTTTAAAAAAATTACAATCTGCAACATAAATAGATTCGTAATGAGGTTCACTAAGATAAGAAAATGATTTATTTTCGTAATTCCTAAACATATAGCATCTCCATTAATAGTACCACAAGATATACTCAGAATATCCCATTTCTTCCAATGCAGCTTTAAGTTCAAACAAATGCTCATTTGTTAAACCAACAGTATCTATTATTACATAATAACCTTTCTTGATTTCTTTTGTAACATCCGCCGTTGCGTTTTGTAATTTAAATGCGCCTTTTCTTGGAGCGGTTTGACCATTTGGATATGAGCGAAAGCTTTTTATATCATATTTTTTATTTGTTGATGCATCAATATAATCTGCACCACCGTTTGTTACTAAGTTTTGTTATAATACAACATATTTCCATCTCTTATCAATAAAGACGTCGAAATAGTTCTTACATATTACAATGCCTACTTTGTCCAAATAATTCTCTTTAACTGCTGATTTTCCATAAATGCTTTGGATTGCATTCATTCTTCCGGCTTATAAACTTTTACAACCTTATTCTCTTTAAATAAATATATTCTATCACATTTTTCACATTTCCATACATCATATTGAGGATATGGAACCTCTAAAAAATATATCCACCCCTTTTTTTCAAATTCAGACCATTCACGATCAGAGTACACATAATACTCTGTATCGTTAGGGTCAAGCTGATTTGTGAGCATATTCCCACATCGACATACAAATCTCATATTATCTCTCCTATAAATTGTATATTTTTAGCAGCTGCATATTCCGCATACAACATTCAAAATTGCCGAAAACAGGGCGTTTGTGACCTCGGTGTATTGGTGCTGGGGGATATTTTTATCCTCGCATATCGCCGCAACTTCGTCGTTCCAGCTTCCCATTCCTGCGAAAACGCAGGCGGACAAAGCGCCGTTCAGCACATTGTCAAGGCGGTCGGTATCATTCAAAAGACGGTGGGCTTCTTGGAAATCTTCTTCAAAGCCGTGATAGCCGATAGTGTCGCAAAGCTTTTGAGCTTTTTGTATCGCATTTTTCAGATCGGATATACATTGTTTGATATCGGGACTGCTTGGGCAGACTTTGTAAAAAAGCGCTTTTTTCACTCCGCTTATCTCACGGTATGTTACATACCAATGGGTGTCTTGCCAAACTCTTTTGATCGTCCAAATGCTCTGTTTGCTTTTGAATTTTGTTTCAAGAAAGCAAATCTTATCAAACTCAAATGCGCTTTCGGGCAAGGCAAGTTGATCGCCATTTCGGGCTATCGAAACGCCCTGCAAACCACGGCTTTTAAGTTATTGACAAAAATGTGCAGGGGAAAATATCGTCTCGCCGTCAGCAAAAATAAACCTGGTCTTGTAAAGGTCATCGCAGGCAGGCGAGGGTGTGTTCGTGCTGTTTGTGCAGGACGTTTTTATGATATCGTAAATTTGTATCTCGAAATTTAAAAGCTGTTTCAATGTTGTTCTCCGAGGGCAAAGTTTGTGCTATGATCTTAAACGACTATTCTTCCGGCTTATATACTTTTACTAAATTGTAAGAATCATCAAACAAAGTTATTCTGCCACATTTTTCGCAATGCCAAACATTATAGCGAGGATAGGGAATGTCCAAAACGTGTATGTATTCGTTTTTCTGTATCTCACACCATTCTCTGTCTGAATAAACATAATATTCCGTATCGTTAGGGTCAAGCTGATTTGTAAGCATATTTCCACATCGACAATATACTCTCATTTTCATCCCTCCTATGTATTATATATTACTTTTCCTTCTATTGTCCAAAATTCAATTATGCCAGGAATACCACCACTATATTTACCGCTTATTATCAGGAAAAATCACTATAATAGAATCGATAAACGCTGCAAATACTTCCATCATGGTTGATAAGACTTATTTTTATATATTCATCGTTGTATTCTATATCATAATTTTCTTCTGTAAGATCATTTCCCTCATTTTCTATTCTGGTTTCAAACGAAACCAGAAATTTATACCTATCATTGTCCTTTATAGTAATAATCGCTTTAGAATCGCTATTCCAAAATGTATCGCCAATTTCTTCACCAATGATTATATAGGAATCATTTTTTACACTTTTTTTAAACCAGTTTGTACAATTATAGTTGAAGAAATAATGTACAATAGAATATGTTCCTGTAATAAGCAATAGGATAGCGAGGATTATTATAATACAAACATATATTTTTTTATTCATTTGAAATTCTCCACATCAAAAATTCTACAAAAGCATCTCTTGCTGCCTTAGATTGAACATCATATTCTTTGTTACAATTTTAATACAAGTTGGTAATACTATCTTCTTATACGCAATATTTTCTAATTGAATAGTTTTTATCAACTTATGATATGTCATTCCCAACTTATATTTGCCTACACTTTCCCCAGGTATAATTTGCAATTTCATGTAAGTTCTCCTTTTTATTTTTGCCGTACAGATTTTAGTCTGTACGGCAAAAATAATAGCAATAGCTAAATATTATAGTTAAGTAGATATTGAAGAGCTTTTTCATCTGATAATATTACGGGTGTTTCGATTGTTTCAAAATTAATGTTCTCAAAAAATGCGTTTTTTAATCCCTTACAGTTATTTATTGTAATATCGTGAAATAAACAATCTGAAAAATAACTATTCTCGAAATTAACATTTTCAAACATAACAGATTCAAATTTGCGTCGGTATCAGGTTTCATATAATTGGGTTTAATGGGATTGTAGCCTGAATCAACAAGTAATCCGGACATTTCCTCAACATCTGAAAAACAATCGCTGTGCTATCTGATTTCTTCTAAGTGTTTGACAAATAGCTATTCCATTTATTCATATTACTGATTTTAGAATCTATTTTAGATAAAAAATTTGACTTTTTAACTTTATCGACAGCAACATAAAAAGTTTCCGTCCTGTTGCCAATGTTATTATAATCCAGCATATATTTTTCTTGTGTATCGGTATTGAAATAGTAAATAAATTCATTACCATTTTGCTGATAAACCCATACCAAATATTCATTGGGATTTATATCATAGCAAAAATAATAACTTGGCAGATAATTGGTATAGTCCTCAAATCCAATGGCATATCTAATCAAATGCTCATTTTCATCGGATATAATCATAGTTTTATCAGGTTGCCAACCTTTATTGCTTTCAATAACTTTGATTGAAATTAAAACATTATTATCAGTTTCAATTTTTTCATTAAACAGTGTTTTTTCATTCTTACCCAAACCAACAATAATGCCTGAAATAATTACTGCAGAAATAATAATGCCGACAACTACCAATACTTTTTTCATACTAAACCTCAATTAGCTAAGTCAAAATAATAATCGCAAAATGCACTTGCAAAACCATATATCATATTTTCAGTTATTAAATTACAAGTAGATGAACTATACACGCAACCAGCAGAAAGAAAATCCATAGGAGGTCTAATATATGATGTAGCAAGTATTTTCAAATCAGATCGTTCATTTGAACCTGTAATATTATATATAAAATCAGAAAATCTTTGCTTGTTGTTCATTTTTATTAAATAATTGTTAAGCAATTCATTTAAGTCCATATTGGGATTATCTTTATACTCATAGTATAAATTAACTGCATCTGCATCAACAATTACATCACTAATTCCGTAATGCGAATTCGAACGATTACCTAAATATGTACTCATTTCCTGATATGCGGCTTCTATACTCATATTATGCGCATAGTATTGATCTTTTCCATATAAAATATCTTGATCTATCACTTGTTGTAAGTCCCCTGCCCAACCAGCCATATCATTCATTGAACCATAATAAGTAGAATAAATGGATTTAATATCATTTTTTTCAAAATAAGCATTCATAGTTGCGGCAAGATGTTTTAAATCATACTTTTCGTTCGTCAATGGATCAAAGAGTTCTTCCACAGCATTATCATCTCCAAGGAAGTAATTATATACATCAATATTGTTATCTTTAACATATGCTATAAAATTCTCATTTATATTACCAGCTGTAATGTTCCACTTTGTGCCAATGTATTTAGTGCTGCGTAAAAATTCTAATACAAGTGTTATTTCATCGTCTTTATTTCGTAAATTATTATCTGAGCAGTAATTCTGAGCATATTCACATAGTATATCCAAATATGGAACAAACGAATATACTAATGGATTTAAATCACTTGAATCTACCGTCCCATCCCCATCTGTATCCGGATCAGACGGATCCGACCACATATGATGATAGTATTTGAACGTTGAAGGATTGCCCTGTTTTCCAGGTACTTCAACCTTCGTAAGCTCAACATCGACTTCTTCATTGTCATCAAGGCCGTCATCATCCGTGTCAGCTTTCATATAATCGGTATTAACAATTTTGCAATTTGAGCTTACAATAAGACCGCTCATTTCTTCAATATCTGTAAAACCGTCACCATCAGTGTCTGTTTCTCCAACAAAGGTCTTAGGACCTATTTCATTGCAGCTTTGATTTATTTCAGCAGCGGTTTTAGCAGAGTATACCTTGCCACCTGTCAGCTGTGCATAACCTATCAATGCAGCTGTATTAAAATCACCAATACAGAAAAAGTAAATAGGTATCTTGTTATTAATTGCAAGCTTAAGAAATCTACTGTCAACTGATACACTGCTGTCAGTAATAAAAATAATTTTAGAGTTATACCCCATAGCCTCATCATTGAGTATAACTGCTGCTAAACCAATTCCATAACTAGCATTAGCAGTTCTGCTGTAATAAATCGGATCCCATTTCAACGCACTTTTGACACTCGTAAAATCGGTGTTCATTCCACCAGCATTCTGGTAGGTCAAAAAGCTCATAATATCTGAATCCGACATTGAGTCTACAATATTACTAACTATAAGTTCATTTCGATTTGCGTTATTAACATTATATATATTTGAACTTTTTGATATTAATACAGTTGCATTTGGAATATGCTGGCCTTTTGATTCGTTTATTTTAGTGTAAATATCTTGCCATGCTCTATACCATTCTTTTCCGTCAACAATCATATACTTACTGAAGTGTGTAGTCTCCACACTTACAGTTGAATTATCCTCATCAAGCACAGTGTCCAGCTCAACAAAATTGTCATTTTCTTCATCATACCATAAAAACAGTAGGTTGTCAAACTCAGTATCTCCAAGTTTGGATTTATCCACCACATAAGTAAGCGTAGCCTTATCAAACTGCGAAGTCGTTTCAATCTCAAAAGGCTCTCCGACCAGCCCCACAACATCAGTGCAGAGAACATCTTTGTTCATGATGCTTTCAACGGTCGTGGTTTTTTGAAGATTTCCCGTACCCTCCATAGACATGCGGACTTCAGTAACGGCGCAATCCTCGTTCTCTACCTCGTGGATAAAGGTCTGCAAACGCTTTTCATTGCCGTCAAAAACACCGTTTCCGTCCGTGTCGGGATTCAGCGGATCGGTCTCAAAATATATTTCATCACCGTCATCAAGTCCGTCATCGTCGGTGTCGACCTTTAGAGGATCTGTTCCGTAGGTATAAATTTCTTCGCCGTCCTTTAATCCGTCACCGTCCGTATCATCATTGTAAGGCTCTGTACCCTGCTCGTATTCCTGAAGATTTGTTAAACCGTCTTCGTCAAAATCCTCATCACAGTCAAGTACGCCGTTATCATCGGTATCGGGTTTTGTGGGATCGGTTCCAAGCGTTAACGCTTCGTACCCGTCAGGAAGATTATCTCCGTCAGTATCGGGATTGTACGGATCTGAGCCTATTTCCTTTTCAATAAGATTAGGCAGACCGTCTTCGTCAGTATCGGCGAGATACTGCCAGTCATCAAACGTCCAACTAAGTTCTTCGGATTCTGTACCGACAAGCTCTGCCCACGAGCTACTGTAGTTAATATTCGCTCCATATCCGTCGATAACAACATTCTGAGCAATGATAAGTCCGTTCATATTGAAGTTGTCGCAGTCTATGGTAACAGTTCCGAACGGAGCATAGATCAGACCATTTACAGTTGCCTGACTGTTTGTAATATCAATATCTCCGAACTTTGAATAGATAACCGTATTATTTCCGTTAAGATTACCGCCTGTAAGATCAACATCCGAAACAGCTCCGACAGCGTTATTCAGGCTGATATTGCCGTCCAAACTCAGTCTGCCCATAACGTAGACAGAATTATTTATATTAATATTCATATCGGAATATGTGTAATCTTCGTTGTATGTATCGCAGTTTTCTGTAAAATATTTGTCTGCAAGCTTGGTGTGAATAAGTATCATATCGCAGCTTACATCAAATACATCTTCGGTTTCTTCTCCCTCTGTATTGTCTTCATCTGTAATATCGTCAATATCTGTAACAGTACCGTTGATATTGGGATACTGAGCGGTTACCCCAAACACACCGTTTGTATATGCACTGCCGTTGAGTGTGAAATTGTCAGTGTTTATTGTGATGCCTGCGTCATTGTCTGCGGCAAAAACAGCATAGGGATACTTGGCGGTTTCCTCAGCCGCTGCCGGCATGACAGCTGCCACACTCGCTGTCATAGCTAAAGCCAGTACTCCGGATAGCGTTCGCTTGAGCCGTGACTTTGTTTTCTGTTTGATCATAACTTTTACCTCCATAATTTAAAATCCTTGTTAGTTTACTAACGCCATAAAAATACCACAAAATCATGCTGTTCTCAACAAATTTCTTGTAAACACCCCCTTTTTCCTTGTAAAGGAACAAAAACGAGATCAGATTACTAAAATCCAACCTCGTTTTCGCATTTCATAAAATGTTCTCATTGATACCAATATACACATCATAAATTTTGTTTTTAATATCCTGAACAATGAAGTACGGAGGGGTAGCGGGCAAAAAAGACTGGTCTTGAATATACTTCTTAAGCTCCTCCACTTTGTTTTGAATACTGTCGAAAGAACCGTAATGTCTTGTCCTTATAGCATTTACAAGTTTGAACTCCGGTTTATAGCGGTAATGCTTGCTGCTTGAAAATTGTTTATCTACAGGAATCAGAAACTCAAGAAAAGGGGATTTTTGAGTAATAACAATTTTCCCGTCACGGGATAGATCTAAAACGTCAAGACTATAATCGATTCTTTGGGCAAAGTCCTCTATTTCTCCGTAATCAAGCTGCATTTCAAAACATAAAACATTTTTATAATGTAGATACTGGTGTTCAACTATCGGCATAACCGCACCGCCTTACTTGAAGAATTTATAAAATGCAAGCCAAAAATTATAGAACATATTATTTGCCTCCTTTACAAATCGATGCCATTAAGATAACACCGATTTCTAAAACAGGCTACAAAATTCTTGTAAACACCCCTTTTTTTCTTGTAAAGCTCAAAATAGCTTGAAATTAATGTCAAAATATTGTATAATAAGAACAACAAAAAATATCAGAAAATAATAGGGAGAGGTTATTATGCATATAGCAGTTTGCGATGATGAGTCTTTTTTTCGAAAAACGTTGTCTGAAGAATTATACATATATGCAGATAAGCATGGTCTTAATTTTATTATATACGAATATTCCGACGGCATGGAACTCTTAGCTGCCGATATGTCCTTTGACTTGATTTTTATGGATCATCAAATGACAGATAAAAACGGACTCGATACCGTTTCGGTATTGAGGAAACGCAATGTTGATACTACCGTAATATTTGTGAGCAGCTATAAGGACGTTGTTTTTGACAGTATGAAAGTTAATGCTTTTCGCTTTCTCGTTAAACCGTTTGAAAAAGAGGATTTGTACGAAGCTTTGGATTCTGTTATAAAAAATCTAGCAAAAACTGCTTATATAGTAGTTAAGGATACTGTTAATCAAAAGAATATAACGATACCCGAAAACGAAATAATATATGCACAAGCCGACAATATCTATGCGGAAGTTGTCACAGCTCAAGGAATTTTTCTTTATTCAAACAAAATTTCTTTGTTGGAGAAAGAATTGAATGAGGCGTATTTTTATCGCTCAAATCGCTCGTATATCGTCAATTTCAATTACATAATCGGCTACAGTAAAAAGGAAATTGAATTTTCTAACGGTCAAAAAGCGCTTATTTCAAGCTCTAAATTCAAGGACTTTAAAAGCAAATATCTGAATTATCTTAAAAGAAAAAGTATAGGAGAATAGAAATGAATTTAGTACACACATTTGAATTTACAGTAATATCTATACTATATTTATTTACGATTATCCAAACCATGAGTCTTATTTATGGAACCAAAGAGTACAGGAGAAAATATGTGACTGTATTTCTTATGTATTTGATTTCCGGAATTATTTGCTCCTGGTATAGAAATCATGACAAACCTGTTATTTTCCTAACGGCAACAATATGTTATTATGCATTTCTACTAATTTGCATTTTGTCAATATTCAAATCAAAAAAATTATGGTCTGTATATATTTCGGTTATTGTACTGATTTTAGATTCTATTTTCCAATCAATTGGATGCATACTGATTGATTTATTTGTACAAGATTTTGACAGAGCAACGGTTTTAAATTTTTCATCTATGATTTTTAATATTGTTGTATTAATCCTACTCAGATTTCTTCAAAAAAATCATCAAAATCAAATCAGGAACAGCATAAGATTACTGCCAAAACGATTATATATATTGATATTAATTGTCCTGGTTTTTATCGGAGAGCTTTGTGGAAACATGGCTGTTGAATCTAGCGAGTTGTTCTTTGATAATAAAATAAACAGTTTCTTGACAGTGCTGACCATTATGGCTTTTTTGACAATTATTATTTCATTTGTATTCAGCAGTATTTCACGGCAATACTACGAAAGCATATTAGGAATAATGGAAAAACAGATGGTAGGTCAAGTTGAGCATTACCAAAAGATCTATAAGCTTACAGACGATTTGAGAGAATTTCGTCATGATTATAAAAATCATATGATATGTTTGCAGGCAACGCTTGAGAAAAGACAGCTTGATGAAGCACTTGACTATGTAAAAAGTATAACCAAGCAGGAGATAATTGATGCAAATAAGTTTTCAAGCGGAAATCAGATCGCTGATTCGATACTTTCGGAGAAAAGCGAATCAGCCGCAAATATCGGCACTCAGATTCAATTCAGCGGTTTTATTTCCGATGAGATTCCTGCAGTCGATCTATGTACAATGCTTTCCAACGCTTTGGATAATGCTATCGAGGCTTGTGAAAAACTCAGCTTAACCGATTCGGCTGTTATAACGGTGAAATGTGCTGTTGTACAGAATGTTCAGGTGATTAAATTATCAAATCCAAATCCAGACAACAAAAATTCCACAGAAACCTCTAAGCTCGACAAAGATAATCACGGCTTTGGGTTATACAACATTCGCAGGACTGTCGAAAAGCTTGGCGGAGAGATGAGAATACCAAAGCAGTTCCCGGAGTTTGTTCTGGAATTGGAGTTTCCAATCAAATGATAAAAGCTGTTGTATGGTTATGGTGACATACAACAGCTTTGTAATAGCTCCTATTCGGTTCATTTTTATTTTTCTTCGTTAATGGTATAACGCAAGTGCATACTCAGCGAGATACTTGTATTGTCCGTTTTTGAATGTTGCATAGATTTGCGAGGTCAGCTTATCGGGACGGCATTTTAAATACCCCAGTTCGCTTACTTCTTTCAGATATTCGTCTTTCCTTTTATGCGGAACAGCAGGCAATGGCTCAACACCATTCTGAGATTTCAGACATTCGTTCCAGTCCTTAAACTCAGGTGCAAGACGTTTAACGTTTGGGTATCCGTTCTCATGAAGAATATCTCTAAGCCTGTCCACCGCCTCGATTCCTCCCTCATCGTTATCTACACAAAGCACAATTTCACGGAGGTTAGAATGATTCTTTAACGCCGTCAAAACAGCATTTTCATAAACTCCGTTCATAGCGATGTAGCTGTGTTTCTGCCAATCTTTCTGATACAGCGTCAGAAAGCTCAGCATATCGATGGGAGCCTCAAACACATAAAGCCTTTTGCTTTCACCGAAATGTGCAAAGCTGTATCTTGTGTCAGAACCTTGACAAGTGATCCTGAAACTATTGCCGTAAGAATTTGTTGAACGCTTGCTTGCCTGCCTTGGAACGCCGTTTTCGTCAACGCCTACGAACACCGCATTGTGATGTTCCTTGTCCTCATAAAGCGTGTGCTGTTTTGCAAAATGGCTGATAATATCGGGAGAAATGAACCTCTTCTTTATCAGGTAGGCATAAACCCTATGCATATTTGTGTTTGCTTGGGGCAGTCTGAACTCTTTCTTTTCTTCCTTTGCCGATACTTTCGGCGGACTGTGGGACAGCGGAGTCACTGTCTGACCAAGCAGTTCCTGCACCGCCGTCTGAAAGTCCATGTCATAGAATTCCTGCATGAACTTTATCGCTCCGCCGCCGACCTGATTTTTATGGTCGAACCATGTCGAGCCACGAAGCGTTATGCTGTCGTGCCTGCCGGAGCTGTCACAGTAAATGAGCTTATGCTCTCTGCCAACACGCTCTAATTTCTCACCTCGCATTCTCAGGAATTCTTCGAGGTCTACGCTGTTGGCAAGGATTTTTTGTTCGTCTGTAAATGGGATATATGACACTTTATCACCTGCTTTCTGTTTACTAGGGTTGATTTTTCGAGGTTGGTGTGGTATAATGGATAATAACATAAATCGAAATTTGTAGGAGATAGCCATGAAAAGTAAAATTATCTATTGTCTGAATTTTCTCTGGACGAGTTTTATTGCATTTTCATTTCCAATATGTTTCGGCTGGATTTTTCTTGATATAACTGGACATTCAAAAGGCTATAGCTATGATTTAGGCTCGGAGAAAGATGTTTCTATTATGCTTGGCTGTATTGAGCTACTGATTTGGCTTGCTTTATCATTTCCCTCAAATATCTATGTATTTCGGAAAACATTAAGTAAAGGCAAGGCATATCTGCTTATCCCTATCGTATTGTATATAACACTTGCTGTAATTTGCGTAATGATTACACATGGTGGGTGGACATCATACGCAAAAGAAGTATTTAATATATAAATTCTGATTTATACTCCCCAAAACCAAAGGACTGAGCCAACCTCAGCCATTTTTTCATTTTAAATCAGTACTTCACATTCTCCGCAAACTTAGCCATCAGCTGCGAAAAACTCTGCCTTTCCATCATATCTGAACTGAGAAATGCACCCGACACAACGGTAAGCTTGTTCTCCGAAAGCACAGCGTAGGTTTCCGTGTATCCGAACTGCGTCGCCATACCATCGGATTTCTGAACAGAGCCGTACTGCTGATACTTACCCTTTGAAACAACACTGCTTGTCATTCGGTAACTCGAAACAAAGTCATCTTCGGTGATACCGCTCATCTGTGCGGAGGTCTGTCCGAAGTAATAATCTCCGAAGTTTTCAAGGATATATTCCACATCGTTATCAAGATCACTCTGACTTAGATCAATACACAGAACATCGATCATACCGCCGCCGTTTGAGCCTTTCAAAGTAATTTTATTCACACCGTTTGAGTTATCAATTTCGTTCTCAAAGGAACTGCCTTTCATTGCTTCCGCTACCAATTCACTTGTATCCACAAAGGATATATCGGAATCGAAAAATTCGGCAATAAAGGTGTCCGTCTTTATCTTTTCATCCTCTAAACTGCTTTCAGCCTCCGAAGAGGCAGCCGAGTCGTGTATGGACTCGGCTGTGGTAGTAGCTGTTGTTTTCGTAACAGCATTCTGAATCGGCGGACTGATCGTTCCGCAGGCTGTCATTGTCAGCATAAACACCGCTAAAATTGCAGTCATTACTTTTGCTTTCATATTCATCCCCCTATCAGATTATGCTCCAGATGTACAGCGGACAGGTCAGAGAAAAGATCAGACAGCCGAAAATGATAGCGATCGGCGTCCATTCAAGCTGACCGTGTTTGCGGTAATCGAGATATGCGAGTGTTATCTTCACAAACAGCAGAACTGCAAGTATAACGTCTATCACGGGAAACACCACATTGTTTACGACTGATACGACCTGTGCTCTTGCCGTAGTCCAAGTGCTTGTCACCGCCCCCGCAACATCGCCCGAAGCATAAGCTGTTAGCGACATCATAGCCGCAAAGCACACCGAACTTGCTGCTGCGATCAATTTCTTTTTAGATCTCATTTCACATCATCCTTTCTTTGTTTCTTATCATTCTTCTTGCATATGAGCATACCGAAAGTCATAATAACCGCTGTGGCTACGAGATAAAGTTCAGCACCATTGTCTGCGGATACACCTGTATGAGGAGTATCTATTGTGACCGTAGGAGGGGTTTCAAGATCAGGCGTATGCTCATCGTACATAACGACCTCGGTCACAGTTCCGTCATCGTTCACAGTGAACTTGATCTCATTTGCTATCTCGTAACCGTCGGGAGCGATAGTTTCACGGAGCGTGTACTCCTTGCCTGCGATCAGCTTTCCTTCGATGAAGTGAGCCTCGTCCGTGGATACCCATTCCTCAACAACATTTCCGTCCTCGTCAATGATCTGGAGCGTTGCACCGGGCAGTTCCTCACCTGTGGTAATATCCTGCTTGGAAATCTGTACCTTAGTCGTATCATCCACCATAGTGATAAGCGGATCGCCGTTATCCGAAACGGCTTTTGAATCAACGTTTTCTACCGTAATATTGCCGTAAACATCAACAGTAAATTTAATGTCCGTCGCAATCACATAACCGTCGGGTGCCGCAATTTCTTTAAGCACATATTCACCTGCACCAAGCTTTGAAACGATGTGATTTGTGCCGTCGGAAGTCCACTTATCAACTGTCTCACCGTCAGCATTTTCAAGCTGCATATCTGCGCCGATTAATTCCTCGCCGTATACATCAACCTTAGACACTTCAACGGTAATAGGCTTGTTAACTGTACGAATTGTGATAGTTTCGCCGTCCTCGCAAACAGTTACGGGATAGCTTTCACCGCTGAGAATATATCCCGTCGGAGCTTCGATTTCTCTGACAATATACTCGCCGTATGGGATTTCGTCAAACTCAAAATATCCGTTTTCATCGGAAACAGCGGTCATATATGCGTTTTCAGAAGTGAATTCGGCAGTATCAACTGCAAACAGTCCGAACAGAGCATTTTCAAGAGGTTCGCTCTTGTCATCTACCTTGTGACCCTCTATCCTGCCACGCTTGAGAAGATTTACGAATTGTCCGCAGTCAATATCCACAGTCCGGATGTCCTGTCCCATATATTCGAAATTCACAAGATACTTTTCGCCACCTAGAACATAATGCTCATCAGTAGAAATTTCTTTGACATAATACCTGCCGAAAGGTATCTGTACATCAAATTTTGCGGTCATATTCTCAT
>OJAI01000699.1_pt1 | contig 22043 bp, 18 predicted proteins | sample 1588891 | NCBI WGS metagenome assembly OJAI01 (sample SAMN03283255) | human gut metagenome | biome: human-associated habitat; material: feces | host: Homo sapiens | place: USA | collected 2013 | reverse complement strand
CGTTCGCCATGGCCAGCAGATACGGCCGGTCGAACGTGAGTTCGGGGACGATCTCGTCGTCGAAGTCGTAGCCGGGGCCGCCGGTGCCATTGCCCAGCGGGCAGCCGCCCTGGATCATGAAGTCCTTGATGATGCGGTGGAAGGTCAGGCCGTTGTAGAACGGCTCATGGGACGGCTGGCCGGTGAACGGGTCCGTCCATTCCTTCTCGCCGGTCGCCAGACCGAGGAAGTTCTTCACGGTCACGGGCGTCTGATCGTCGAACAGGTTGATGGTGATGTCACCTTCAGAGGTGCGCATGATGATGGTAGTCATGGTCCCAAGTGTCTCATGGGCTTGAGACCGGGCGGTGATGCCAATCAAGCGGAATGTATGCGAGCGGCTTGTGATGTGTGTCTATATTGCATATAATTAGAATAAATATTTAGAACAGCTTGAGGAAGCCGGGAAAATCCGTAACCTCAAAGATCGTTCCATCAGTTGCTATAAAAACTATGTTTCTTACTTTCTGAAATATCAGAATAAGAATCCCAAAGAACTTACCTGTCAGGATGTCAGGGTTTTTTTGCTTGCGAAAAAAGAGGAAGGACTGAAAGCCACAACTCTGAATCTTTACAATTCTGCCATCCGTTTTTTCTATCGAAATGTCCTGCATATCCTTTGGGATGACATCACAGTTCCACGTATGATCCTAGAACATAAGCTTCCTACTGTACTGACTGCCTCTGAGATTGACCGCCTGTTAGATGCTGTTGATGATATCAAATATAAGGCTATGTTCGCAGTCATGTATTCCTCAGGTATGAGAGTTTCTGAAGTGATCCATCTTCATTATGACGATATCTCCCGTTCAAATATGCAGATCCATGTCCGGGATACCAAGAATAGAATGGACCGTTATACCATTCTCTCCAAACGTTGTCTGGATATCCTTACACAATACTGGTTTGAGAAAGGTCGTCCCCGTGGCATCCTGTTTCCGAATAAATTTACCGGTAATTATCTAACAGTCAGTACTCTGGAACAGGTAATGCGACGGGCAGTAGCTGATACAGAACTTCCAAAGGCAGCAACCCCTCACTGTCTCCGCCATAGCTTTGCAACCCATCTGATGGAACAGGGCATAGAACGGCATAACATTCAAGCACTGCTTGGACACCGTGATCCGAAATCTACGGAAGTTTATCTTCATGTCAGCAACAAATCCCTCATGGGCATTCAAAGCCCTTTTGACAGGAAAGATGGTGCTGACCATGAATAAACCCACTGTCCAGGATATTTTTCGACATTTTTATACAGCATACCTTGAAAAGTATTCTCCATCCCCGGAACAGGCAAAAACTGCCCGGAACATCTTGAACTGTAAAACAGGAGCTTATGGTGCAAATATCAGTGTATGTGAAGACTGTGGTGCTGTCCAGATCCATTATAATTCCTGCCGTAACCGCTGTTGTCCCATGTGTCAGGCAGTCCCAAAGGAAATGTGGATGGATGCCCGCAGGGAAGATGTACTTGATGCACCTTATTTCCATCTGGTGTTTACAGTCCCTGATATTCTGAACCCAGTCATTTACAGTAATCAGAAACTGTTATATGACACGCTCTATCATGCAGCCTCTGCTACCATTCAAGAACTTACATCAGACCCAAAGCACCTTGGAGCTTCCGTTGGTTATATCTGCATCCTTCATACATGGGGCTCTGAAATGAACTTCCACCCTCACATTCATATGATACTGCTCGGCGGTGGACTGACACCGAAAAATGAGTGGAAAGATAATGGTACGGAGTTTTTTCTCCCTATATGGGCTATCTCCAAAGTATTTGGATAGAATTATTATGTAACCTATTGAGGGGATGGGAGGCTGCTATGGCTGTGAAGGAACGGACGACCATTGCATTGGATCCGGAGGTCAAGCGCGAGGCGACGGACGTGCTTGAGCGGATGGGTTTGAGCTTGAGCTCGTTCACGGAGATCTGCCTGCGGCAGGCGGTCCGTGACAAGGGCATGCCGTTCACGCCGAGTCTGAGGCCGGTCCGATCCGACGGGTATCCGGTTCCTCCGGCTCACGACGCGTATCGTTTCGAGCGTTCGAAGAGCACGGGCAATATCGTGCTGCCTCAGGAGTGGGACGATCCGGCGGATGACATCTACGATCATGCGTGAGCCGGAAGTGTACGACGTGTGGCTGATGCGCGTCGAATTCCCCGATCATCCCGGCGTGGGCAAGGTCAGACCCGTCATCGTCACCAGGGTCGAGGAGGATCGGGTCTCGGGCATCGTCGTCAAGGTGACCAGCGTGACGACATGGAACGGTACGGGTGACGTTCCGTTGCTTGACTGGCGTCACGAGGGTCTGTACAAGCCATCCGTGGCGAGATGCTCGTAGCGTTTCTGGTTCGGCAATGGTGACTTGCTGAAGTATTTCGGCAGGCTGTCGTTGCGTGACGCGAACGACCTTGATGCCGGTCTTGATGCTACGGGCGACGTCCCGCCCCACCGCCAGTCGCATTCATGATGATGGCGGGGCCAACGGTTTTTCTCCCTGGATATTATCTGCATGTCGATGTTTGTGTTCGATGAACGAAATGGATTGTTGGTTGTCGGCGTATTCTGCGCAGCGCGTTTTCCGACGGTGTCGTCACGGGCGTGATGCCGCGCAATGCGAGGATGGTGGGTGATTTTGGGGACTGGCGAAGATGCCAGGCTCCGGCGGGGACGGTGGAGTGCTCCCGGATTATTTTCGAGTGCCTGTAGGCGCCTCGTGGAGAACGAGGCTGATCGGTAGGTTTCCCGAAATCGGAAAACCTTGGAATAGAGCCGAAAACGACCACGTGCGATTATCATGCGAGGTGCGCATGATGATGGCAGTCATGGTCCCAAGTGTCTCATGGGCTTGAGACCGGGCATTGCTGTTTGATTGCGGGGAATGGCGCAGCGGGCCCGTGGACTGGCCACGGCCGGTAGCCGGGCCGCCGAGCTGCAACGTGGAACGTCATACGAATTGGTTCACTATGATCAGCGCACCGGCAGCGACAGCCATGAGTGGCTCCTGCTCTGTATTTTGATGCTCCTATACATTGTCAAGCGTTTGGAACCGTTGTTTGAGTTCGGGCAGGTTCCATGCTCCGCGTTCGACTTCGTTGATGCGGCTTGACGGCACGGTCGGCGCCTCGCCGACCTGCTGTTGAAGAAGGAGCTTGTGTAACTGGAACCGCTACACCACGATCGAGCGACTGAGGCGCGACCTCAACGACTACGTGTGGTAATTCGACGACCAGCGGCTCCGTTCCATCCTCGGATACCGGGCCCGAAGGAATTCATCGAACGAGGATCGTCCTCTAAGGACCTATCCAACACGCTGTCGCCAATCCGATTGGCGTCATGGAGTTATAATTTTTCTGTGATTTAGGTATGTAATGTAGCCATAATCATAAGTTGTGAACGTCTTACTCGCGTATGTTCGTAGACACTGAAAGTCAACGGACATACTTATCCCAGTTCCTACGTGAACCAACTCCCGGGGAGATCAACATGACTCGATTCCGCAATACATACACAACCCTCACAACCTTCGTGTCGGCCGCTGTTCTCCTTATCTCGACCACTGTGCCGGCATCCGCATCGCCCATGGCAAGTGATCCATTGTCTTCGTCCACCACAACAGCCGTGCGTGCACAGGTAACAGCCCTTGGTGCAAATCGTACCTACACTTACGTTCCGACCAATAACACAAGCGTCGGCGACCCCATCGTCACAGCCTACTGGACTCCAGAACGCATGAAGAGTGCCATTCCCACTGATACACCAACAAGCACGACCGAGGTAAACCGACAGATTGACGAGCTCGAACAACCGGCTCTGGCAGACGAACCAGTTACTGACGGATCGTCCCCCGTGACGGCAATCTTGAACGCAATCACGCCACAGGCTGTGACGCCAGTCACGAATTTCTCAAAGACCAACGGAAAAGTTTTCTTCCGCAATCAGACCGACGGCAAGGATTACGTATGCTCTGGAGCCTCCGTCAATAGCCGTTCCAAACGTCTGGTCGTTACTGCTGGCCACTGTGTCCATGGCGGCCCAGGAAAAGATTGGCATACCAATTGGATATTCGCACCGGGTTACAGCAACGGTGCCACGTATGGCACTTACCAAGCTGCCACGCTCCGAACGCTCAATGACTGGATCAACTATGGTGAATCCGGGCGAGGATTCAATTCAGACGTTGCCTTTGTTACCACCTATAGTGGCAGCACTTCCGGGGATACTGTTGTAAACGCGGTTGGTGGTCACGGGTTTAGGTGGGGCGGAGGTACTGGTTTCGACGTCAGTATTTTCGGCTATCCAACGAACCTCAGCGGAGGCCAAAGCATGTGGGCCTGCTGGGGCTCTAGTCAAACTGGTTGGAATGGCCTTTACAAGTTCAACCATATTACTGGTTGCGATTTCGGCGGTGGTTCGTCCGGTGGACCTTGGCTCGACGAATACAGCAATACCACTGGTCTCGGATATGTACGCAGCGTAACCTCGAACGGCCCCGCAGACAATTCCTATCTTCGAGGCCCATACTTCGACAGCCGCGTCAACGACTTGTTCGTTGCAGCAAACAAGGACTGGTGAAACAACATCATGGCCAGTTGGATTCGCTTCCGCAGCCGTTTTGTTGCTGCGCTTCTGGTATTTGCTTTGACCAGTATCACGGTAATGGGATGCGCAACTAACGGGAGCGAATCCAGCCCCAGCTCACCAGGTACAGATGCAGGATACGATTCCGCAGCAGAGGCACCGGAGCAATCCTCCAACGACGTACAGCAACGAACCGACCTCAGCAACGAACATATATCCTCATGGAACCGATACGAAGTGGTCTCGGACACCTCCGTGCGCATTTTCTTCTCCATGGGAAATCCCAAATGTCATGGTGTACGGGCCACCGTCGACGAAGACTCCTCCGCAGTGCTAATCACCCTCTATGAGGGAACACTCCCCAACGCACCAACCGAATGCGCCGCGATCGCAGTCAATGCATCCCTTCTGCTTACCACACGCAATCCCATCGGAACCCGTTCCGTCATTACTGGATAAAAATAGTCCAGACCTTTGGAACTAAACACGTAATTCCACCGGCGTCGCCATACACATGCTTGGGACCGGTAAACTAGTGCAGCCCAAACAACCACGTAGATCGTTCGGGCATTAATCGAAATCAAACAACGGTATGTCGCCGCCGAACCGTCCGTGATCCTCGCGGTTTCTTTCATCGAACCGGCGTGCCGGACACCATCCACGAACGGCCACGTCGAGCAGATGGTTCTGCGCGACGGAGACATTGAAGGCCTCGTGCCCGGCGTGCCTGTTGTCCGACACGGAGATGTACTGCTGGGCGAACGCTTTTGGGCATCGCCCATGCTGAACATCATGAAACCACAAGGCGGATCGTTCTTTTTCCGTGCCGGTCGGCGAAGACGTTGAGCGCCGGCAGGACGGTGGAATGTCACCGGATTGTTCTCGCGTGCCTGTAGATGCCTCGGCGAAAACGAGGCTGATCGGCAGGCCTCCCAAAAAACGAAAACCTTGGAATAAAGCCGAAAACGACCACGTGCGATTATCATGCGAGGCACGCATGATGATCGTACTCATAGCGGTCAAGTCCTGCAGAACGCCCCGACGCGGCCGGCCGCATCGCCGCGCCCGTAAGCGGGGCCCGTCACCGTCAGCGCGCGTACACCGTGGGAGAGCCGCTCAGACGCGACATCGCCGACTGGGGGATGTCATGGACACGCCCCAGAACGGCGTCCAACGTCGACGAGACGGCATGCGGCGCCCGGCGATCGCTGCAATCCGTCCAGGAGGGTCGTTCCATCGGGGACGTCATGGCCGTCCGACCATCCGCGCCGGCCTCCATGTCATACTCCCGGCGACCGTATCGCCAGAGAGTCGCATTGCTGTTGCGAACCACCCGCGCCAAAGCCGGGCGACGTCTACGCTGAAGGAAGAACATGCCTGCCTCGATCCCGTATGGGCGCCGTACCTCTGATGTCCGGCGCCGGTCGATATTCATCGTGTCACCATCGGCGATCCCGCCAATCGATGACACTATCGATTACACACCGGATCGTGCCGTCATGCCCTCGTCCGAAAGGGTGATTTTCCGCACGCCCGTCATCCCTGGGGCCGTCCGGCCTTGCAAAGGTCACGCGGAACCGGCAACGCGACGGGCGGAAGACTTGGACGATCGCTGGAACGAACCCGGCTACTGCATCTTGCGCAGGCGTGGCACGGCGGAATCCTTCGCGCCGGTGACGCGGTACACATCGAACACGCCGTCGATCTTGCGCACGGCAGCGAGCAGACGGTTCAGATGCTGCGGGTCGGCCATCTCGAAGCTGAACTGGCTGATCGCCACGCGATCGGAGCCGGTCGCCTGGGAGCCGGACAGGATGTTCACGCCGTGGTCGGCCAGCACGCGGGTCACATCGGACAGCAGATGCTGGCGGTCCAGCGCCTCGACCTGAATCCTGACCATGAACAGGCCCTTGGTGCTGGTCCATGCCACATCCACGACGCGCTCGGGCTGACGGCGCTGCAGGTCGATCATGTTCTGACAGTCGGTGCGGTGCACCGACACGCCCTGATTGCGCGTGATGAAGCCGACGATCCTGTCGCCGGGAACCGGCATGCAGCAGCGCGCCAGCTTGACCCACACATCGTCTACGCCCTTGACGGACACGCCGAGGGAGCCGGTCTTCTTCTTGGCGTTCTCGACCGCGCGCAGCGGCAGCGCCTCCTGCTCAACCTCCTCATCGACCTCGTCGCTGCCCGCGTCTTTGACCAGATGCGCGATGACGTTCTGCGTGGAGATCTGCCCGTCGCCGATCGCCGCGAACACGGCGTCGGGGTTGGGGAAATTCAGCTCGTCGGCGACGCCGACCAGCGCCTGAGTGGTCAGCAGCGTGCCGATCGGCAGGTTACGCTTGCGCATCGCGCGGGTCAGCTCGTCGCGGCCCTCCTCGATGGCCTCGGTGCGGCGCTCCTTGGAGAACCACTGGCGGATCTTGTTGCGGGCCTTGGGGCTCTTGACGAAGCTCAGCCAGTCGCGGGAGGGGCCGGCGTTGTCGGATTTCGAGGTCAGCACCTCGACGGTGTCGCCGTTCTCAAGCTTGGTGTCGAGCGGCACCAGACGGCCGTTGACGCGCGCGCCCATCGTCCTGTGCCCGACTTCGGTGTGCACGGCGTAGGCGAAGTCCACCGGCGTGGCATTGGCCGGCAGCGAGACGATCTTGCCCTTCGGGGTGAACACGTAGACCTCGGCCGCGCCCAGATCCTCCTTGAGCGAGCCAAGGAACTCGTTCGAGTCCGGGGTCTCGCTGGTCCAATCGGCGAGCTGCTGGATCCATTTGAGGTTGTCGGTCTCGCTCAGCTCCTGGTTGCCGTCGGAACCGCGCTTGAGATCGGATTTGTCGGGCGCGCTCAGGGCGCGGCCTGCCTGCCCGTTCTCCTTGTACTTCCAGTGCGCGGCGATGCCGAATTCCGCGCGCCGGTGCATGTCCCAGGTGCGGATCTGGATCTCGACCGGCTTGCCGCCCGGCCCCACGACCGTCGTGTGCAACGACTGGTACATGTTGAGCTTGGGCATGGCGATGTAATCCTTGAAGCGCCCGGGCACGGGGCTCCAACGCGCGTGCACGGCGCCGAGCGCCGCATAGCAGTCGCGAATCGTGTCGACGATGATGCGCACGCCGACCAGATCGTAGATGTTGGCGAAATCATGGCCCCGCACGATCATCTTCTGATAGATCGAGAAGTAGTCCTTCGGGCGGCCGGTCACGTACGCCTTGATGTGCTGCGCGTCAAGATCCTCGTTGATCTCGGCGAGGATCTGCGCGAGATACACGTCGCGCTGGCCGGCACGCCGCGCGACCAGCACCACGATCTCGTTGTAGATCTTCGGGTACAGCACCTTGAAGCTCAGTTCCTCAAGCTCGGTCTTGATGGCGTTCATACCGAGCCTGTTGGCGAGCGGCGCGTACACGTCAAGGGTTTCGCGCGCCTTCTTCTGGGCGCTGGACGACTTGACGTACCGCCATGTGCGGGCATTGTGGACACGGTCGGACAACTTGACGACGAGCACGCGCACGTCGCGGCTCATCGCGACGACCATCTTGCGGATGGTCTCGGCCTGAGCGGAATCGCCGTATTCCATCTTGGAGAGCTTGGTGACACCGTCCACCAGACCGGTCACCGTGTCGCCGAATTCCGCGCGGCACTCGTCCAGCGTGTAGTCGGTGTCCTCGACGGTGTCGTGCAGCAGACCGGCGGCGACCACCAGCGGCCCCATGCCCAGGTCGGCGAGAATCTGCGCCACCGCAAGCGGGTGGATGATGTACGGCTCGCCGGATTTGCGGCGCTGTGAGGAATGCTGGATGACCGCCCGACGATAGGCACGCTCCAGAATGCTCAGATCCTCGTCGGGGTGATGGTTCCTGCACGCTTGCATGATCGGCAGCAGCGGGTTCAGCGGGTCGTCGCTGATCTCGCAGCCGAGCATGCGGGCGGCATTATGCTCGGCTTCATCGTTGGCCATGTCTGCCTCCCTCTCAGGTATTTGGTATCACATCCTACCCGCCGCGAATGAAAAAGCATACGCGGCATCTTCCGCCGTGAACGGTCTCCCGTATGCCTTGGCTTGCGGGCCGTGACGGCCGTGTTCGCACCGTCGGTCAGGATCGTCCGTCAGGATGACACGCCGGTGGAGCCGAAACCGCGTTCCGCACGGTCGGACCCCGGCAGGGTGCTCGCCGGGACGAACCTCGCCTCGACGTAACGCTGGATGACCAGCTGCGCGATGCGGTCTCCGCGATGGAACTCCATCGTATGCTCCGGATCGAGGTTGATCAGAGGGACCTTCACTTCGCCGCGGTACCCGGCGTCGATGGTGCCGGGCGCGTTCAGCACGGTCACGCCGTACTTGACGGCGAGTCCGGACCTCGGATGCACCAGCGCCACGTATCCGGCGGGCAGGGCGATCGCCATGCCGGTCGGCACCAGGGCGCGCTGGAACGGCTTGAGCGTCACGTCCTCGGCGGCGACCAGATCGGCGCCCGCGTCCCCGGCGTGGGCGTACCGCAGCTCGACCGGATGGCCGGGATCAAGCGATTTGACCAGGACTTCGGTGTATTCGGGCTCGTCATATGTCTCGTCGAACGCCATCAGGCCGCGCATTCCTCGCACACCGGCTGGCCGTCGTCGGTGACGTATGCCAGCTGGCTGCGATGTTTGACCAGGAAGCACTCCGAGCAGATGAACTCGTCATTCTGCATGGGGATGACGGTCACGGAGGCGTCCTCGTTGCTCAGATCGGCACCGGGCAGTTCGTAATCCTCGGCGATGGCGTTCTCGTCGTCGTCCATATCGGTTGAAGAGCTGCGCGAGCCCTTGCCCAACTCCTGCAGCGATTCCTCATCCTCGTCCTTATTGCGGGGGGAATCATAATCCTGAGCCATCTGAATCCTTTCATCATGGTGGCACGTTCTGCGCCATAGAATACATGACTTTTACTCGGCATAGGATACACGATTTGAAATACTCGTAAAATACGACACGTGGGGCACAATAGAAGAAGTTGTAATTTTCTGAGGAAAGTGGTGTGAACATGCCTGAGAACCCGCTCACACAAGCCCGGTTCGACCACGTCGACGACACGGGTCGTCTCGTGTTCGCGTCAGGCGACGAGCGTTTCTTCGTCGATGTGGACGAAACGCTGGAACGCGCCATTCTGGAAGCGAAACAGATCCGCGAGGAGTCCCGGTCGGCTCCCAGCGCATCCAGCTCGGCTACGCTACCGATCTCGCAGATTCAGGCGCTTATCCGGGCCGGCGCGGATCCCGCGCGGGTGGCGGAACGATACCGTCTCAGCGAGGCGCTGGTGCGGCGTTTCTCGTCCGCCGTCGAGGTCGAGAAGCAGTACGCCATCGAGCAGTTCCTCACCGTGCCGGCCCCCAAGGAGAGCCGTGGGCGGACCACCGCCGACGTGGTGGAGCGCGCGCTGGCGCTGTCCGGCATCGGCATGGAATCGGTGACGTGGAAGGCGACACGCCGGGGACTCGAACCGTGGAAGATCACCGCGACGTTCGACGCCGCGGGGCGCACCGCCAGGGCGGAATGGTCCTGGAACATGCACGACAACGCGGTGGCATGCCTGAACTCCACGGCGAAGAAGCTGCTGGGAACGGCGACGGGCGCGCGCGGCGACGGGACCGAGGGCACGCCCTCCGAGATGCTGCCTGCGACGCTGCCCGGGGATTCGGTACGCTCGGCGAGGATAGAGCGCACCGTGTCGGCGTGGAACACCCCTGCCCCGACACTGCCTGCGGCTCGCCCCGAAGCGCGGATGCCACGTTCGGCGTCCCCGTTGGACGTGCGCACCGAGCCTGCGCCATCCGAGGAAGGCCCCTCAATCGACATCCCGCGCACCGGCGCGCTTCCGGCGAAGGCCGGCGAGGCCGCGCTCGGCGCCGCCGAGTCGAAACCGCCGCGGCCGACACCGGATTCGGGCACGTCCGCTTCCGCGGCTCAGACGGCGCCCGAGATCGAATCCGAATCCGGCAAGACGTCTGCCGAACGCTCCGACCGGCAGACGCCGCCTGCGAAACGCCGTTCGGGTCGCTCCGCCGTGCCCAGCTGGGACGAGATTCTCTTCGGCGAGTAGGATCGTCTGGCCCGCCGTCGCTGTCCAGCGAGACACGTCAATCCTTTTTTACGGAAAAACGCGACAGGCCGTCCGGATAATGAGACATCGGCGTGACACGTTCGGCATCGAAACGGTCACGCCACGTCAATCAGGCAGGGAATGTCCATTTCCAGCGCCGTCTGCGAGCCATGCACACCCGGCAGACGCGTCGCCTTGTCGGTCTGGATGCGCGAATCCACGAAGGTCGCCCTCCCGGCCGCCGATACCAGCACGTCACCGAGCATCGGCCTGACACGCGGCTCGACGACACCGAACATGCCCTGATCGATCGCCTCATCCCGGGTACGCACCAGGGCGGCGTCACCCAGCCGATCGCGCCATCGACGCGCGATGTCATTCGGGTCGCAATCCGGCTCGGCATACAGCATCAGAGACCTGGGCTCCCCGCCGACCAGGGCCACGCCCCGGGCGAGCTCGGGATTCTCGGCGATATCGACGCGCTGGTCCGGATCCGAACCGACCATGCCATGATCAGCCACGATGACGATGAGCGTGCCCCTCGGCGCAAGCCTGTGCAATTGCGCCAGCTGTTCGTCAACCCGCTCGAACACGGCCGTCCACTGCTCGGACTCCCAGCCGTAGGCGTGCCCCACCTTGTCGGCGTCGCGGATGTATAGGTACGTCAGCCCCGGCGTCTTCGAGGCCTCGCACGCGGCCCTCACGCGGCCGAGCGGCCGCATATCGCCCTTGTAGTCCGCACCGCGCAACGCGGCCTTCGTCAGCGGGGAGTCGGCGAACTTCGGCAGTCCGCAGCTGGTGACCCGCACGCCGGCGGCCCGCAGGGTCTCGAACACCGTGGGCTCCCTCTGCAGGTCCAGAGGCGCGATCGCGTTGTCGAACTGGATCAGCTGCGACAGCTCCCCCGTTTGGGTGTTGCGCTGCGTGTAGCCCGCCATCCCCGTCAGGCCCGGGCACGTGCCGGTGCCGAAAGCCGCCATCGCGGCGACGGTGGTGCTCGGCGCGCATGTGGCGATGGGCCTGTCGTTGGACTCGTCGCGCAGCAATGCGCGCAGATACGGACTGTGTCCGACGCGCATCCGAAGGTTCCAGTAGCCAAGGCCGTCAACCAGCGCCACGATCACGCTGTCGGCCTTGGGAACCCCCAAGGCGACGCGCAAGGCCTCTGGATCATGGTGGATCCGCGTGGCGACCGGATGCCCTATCGCCGCGCTGACCGCCGGCAGCACGGCGGACAGGTGCAGCGCCCCGCCGCGTACGGCGTCACGCCGCCAGTCGCCATACCGAACGGTCGGTATCGTCTGCAGCAATTCGTCCATGCTCGCGATTTCAGCGTTCATGTTTTCCATTCAAGCACCGTCCGTCGGAAAAGGACACGGCTGGGCGGGATTCTTGGCATGATTGTTCGCTATCATGGACGATTGGATTTTTCAACGGCACCATTTCGGCCATTCGCGCCATGCGGATGGCCGAAGCACAGATTGGGGAATGGCACCTATGGCACATCGCACCACGACTCATCAGGCCTATGACCCGCGTCAGGTCCAAGAGCATATCGTGGAAACGCCGTTGAACGAGGAAATGAGCAAGTCGTTCCTCGAATACGCGTATTCGGTGATCTACGCGCGAGCCCTGCCTGACGCGCGCGACGGCCTCAAGCCCGTGCAGCGCCGCATCATCTACCAGATGGGCGAGATGAACCTGACGCCCGACCGCCCGTACATGAAATCGGCCCGCGTGGTGGGCGAGGTGATGGGCAAGCTCCACCCCCACGGCGATTCAGCCATCTACGAGGCGATGGTGCGTCTCGCGCAGCCGTTCGCGATGCGTCTCGCGCTGGTGGACGGCCATGGCAATTTCGGCTCGCTGGACGACGGCCCGGCCGCCTCCCGATACACCGAGGCCCGTCTGGCGCCCGCGGCGCTGGGCATGAACGCCGACATCGACGAGGACACCGTCGATTTCACGCCGAACTACGACAACAAGCTCAAGGAGCCGACCGTGCTGCCGGCCGCGATCCCCAACCTGCTGGTCAACGGCGGTTCGGGCATCGCTGTCGGCATGGCCACGAACATGGCGACCCACAATCTCGGCGAGGTCGTCGCGGCCGCGAAGCACCTGATGGCGCATCCCGACGCCACGCTGGAGGAGCTCATGCGCTACGTGCCGGGCCCCGATTGGCCGGGCGGCGGCATCATCATCGGGCGAAACGGCATCCGCGAAGCGTACGAGACCGGCCGCGGCACACTCACCACGCGGTCGATGACGCATTTCGAGAACGTGACGGCGCGCAAGAAGGCCATCGTGGTCACCGAGCTGCCGTTCATGGTCGGCCCCGAACGGGTGCTGGAACGCATTTCCGAAGGGGTGAAGAACCGCAAGCTGGAGGGAATCTCCGGCGCCATCGACCTGACCGACCGCCATAACGGCACCAGGCTGGTCATCGAGATCAAGACCGGTTTCGACCCGAACGCCGTGCTCGCGCAGCTGTTCCGACACACGCCGCTGCAGGACAATTTCACGATGAACAACGTCGCGCTGGTGGATGGCCGGCCCCACACCATGGGTCTCAAGGAGATGCTGCAGGTGTGGATCGACCACCGCCGCATCGTGGTGCGCCGGCGCAGCGAATTCCGCCGCCGGAAGGCGCTTGAGCGCCTGCACCTGGTCGAGGGCCTGCTGCTGGCCATGATCGACATCGACGAGGTCATCCAGGTCATCCGCACCTCGGATGACGCCGACGCCGCGAAGTCGCGGCTGATCGCGGTCTTCGACCTTGACGACGTGCAGGCGCAGTACATCCTTGACCTGCGCCTTCGCCGGCTCACACGCATGAGCCGCATCGAGCTGGAGGCGGAGCGCGACGACCTCAAGCGGCGTATCGAGGAGCTGGAGCGCATACTGGCCTCCGCGCAGGAACTGGACCGCGTGGTCGTCGACGAAATGGATCAGGCGGTTGCCGAATACGGGACGCCTCGCCGTACCGTGCTGCTGGACGAGGCCGAGGACGGCACGCTGACGCCGGTGACCCCTCATGGAGACGACAGCGTGAACGCGGCCGCGATGAAGGCCGCCGCAGCCGCGGCCACCCTGTCGTCGGCCGAAGCGGACGTGGCCGCCGCGGCCGCAGCAAGGAAGGCCGGCGAGGATGCCGCGGCAGTCGCGGCGCTGCAAATCGACGACGAGCCGTGCACGGTGATGCTCGGCGCGTCCGGCACGATAGCGCGCTCCACCCCGGCCGCATTGGATGCCTGGGAGTCACGGTCGACGAGCGACGAACGCACGAAGGACGACCACATCGTGTCCATCTTCCGCACCACCACACGGTCCTCGTACGGGCTGGTCACGTCCGCCGGGCGTCTGGTGCTGGCCCATGTGGTCGAATTGCCCGCGCTCGCCGCATCGCCGCAGACGAACGTCGCCGGCGGCATACCGGCCGACGAGCTGATCGGCATGACCGAAAGCACCGATCCGATTCCCGGCGAGCATGTCGTCGCCGCCATCCCCATGGATCAGCGCGACGACGACGGCCCGACCCCCGCTCCCCTGGCCATCGGCACACGGGCCGGCGTGGTGAAACGCTGGAACCGCGAGGCCCCCACCACGATGGACTCCTGGAGTGTCATCGACCTCAAGGACGGCGACTCCGTGCTGTTCGCCGCCGACGCGGCGGACGAAGACCGCCTCGTGTTCATCGCGTCCGACTCCTCGCTGCTGACGTTCGATGCCGGGAACGTGCGCCCGCAGGGTCGCACCGCCGGCGGCATGGCGGGAATCCGTCTGGCTGAGGGATGCACGGCGATCACGTTCAACGTGGTGCCCGCAGGCAAGATCGCGTGGACGTACGAAGAGGGCGACAACGGCATGTTCTCCGCGTCCGGAGCCGTCGTGCTGACGGTCGCCGGAGACAAGGACGCGCTGCCCGGCACCGAAAACGGTGCGGCCAAGGTGACGCCGTTGGAGATGTACCCGACCAAGGGCCGCGGCACCGGCGGAGTGAGGTCGCAGCGTTTCCTCAAGGGCCAGAACACCCTGATCTTCGCCCGCGTCGGCATGTACCCGCTGCACGCCTCCACCGAGGGAGGCTCGCCGGTGGAGCTGCCCAAGCCCGACATGCGCCGCGACGCATCCGGTGTTGATCTGGCCGCGCCTGTCGCCTTCTGTGGATGAGGCTGTTTCGGGGCCGGTGCCTTCAGCGAGCATCGCCCCCCCCTCACACACCTGTGGGGCGTAGGGGGGGCCGTCCACGTTTCGGCAGACGCGCAGTTCCTGCAGGCGCGCAATATCAGATGGCACGCCGTGTCGGATGATGCGCAATGCCGGATGGCGTACCTCACGCGTAGATACGCCGGTGACCTGGCGCTGGCGGCGGAACATATCGGAGACCGGCGGCGGCTGTCAGCAGTAGAGCCTCATGCCTTGGGGTACGGGGACGAATCCCGCGACGTGCAGCATGCGCGACCACTCGCCTCGCACAGTCAATGGCTCGTCGTTGGCATCACAGAAGGTGACACCCCCGCGAATACCCCCGTCACGCAGGTTTCGCTGCAATGCGTAGGCGAGCTCGTTGCAGGCCTGCTGCAATGCGGGATCCGCGTCTTGCGCGAGCAACAGATGATGGCTTCGGGGCACCGCGTATGCCAGCAATCGTCCACCCCGGAGCACGACCGATGCGCCGGAGCGCCGCGCCGGCCTGATCGAAAACCCGCCTATCGTTCGTGGCCATGCGATGACGCTTCCGTACAGGTTGGCGGGGTCGGTGGCGTCCAACACGACCGCGGAGGGTTCCGCCGCGCATGCCCGCAGCGCATCCACGGTCTGACGCGACGCGAACTGTGCGGCACCGCATCCGCTGACGAACATGCCGCGCATCAATGCGCCATGCTCTTCCATGCGTCTGAGCACCGGATACAGGCCCGAGAATCCGCCGTCCAGACGTTCCTTGTCGATCATGGGCGGAGCTATGACGCCGTAACGGTCCAGCAACGCCTCAATCCGCGCGATGGCGACCCGCTCCGCGGACGCCTCCTGCATATCTGCATGAGGCACGGCGGACCATAGTCCCGTCATGTTCGCCGGGACACTGACCCTGACCCGCACCCTGCGCCGTGATGCACGGGCTGGGGCCTTCACCGCATGGGATGACGCTCCGAGGGATCTCAGCGGATCGAACGAGCTGTTGGTGACCTTCCCTTGCCAGACCAGCGACCATAGGGCCTCCTCGAACTGGGAGTCGGACCATGGGTGGGGCAATATCTCGCCGGTGGATTCGTCCACGCATTCCGACGACGCGTCCCATGCCGCGCGCGTCAGCCCTGCGAGCTGATTCGCATGATATGCCCCGCCCGGTGCCAGCACGGCCATCACCGCATCCGGCAGCGTGACCGGCTCCCCGGGGGCTTCGCCGTTCTTCTCCCCATCCTGCACTGTCAGAAGCAGGGAGTCCGCCGGATGCAATGCGACGAGTCCTGGTTCCTTCGCCTTGCTGCCGGTGGTCTTGGAACCCACCCAGACGATCTCGCCGGAGGAGAGCAGGCCGTCGAGCATCGCCGGACGATAGTCGCGCACCCGTGCCGGCAATACGGACGATTCCCATACCGAGGGAGGCAGGGCGACGCCTTCCAGCTGCTCGATGACACGCATCACCCCGTCTTCGCCGTCATATCGTTCGCCGCCCACCGGCCCGACACCTTGCAGCCCGATAAGGAATGTCTGGTATTCGCTCAATTCGACGGGCTTGGTCTCGGCTCGGGCCTTGGCCAGCGACCTGGCCCGGATGCGTCGGAACACCTCCTTGTGCAGCCATGCCTTTCCTCCGTCCTCGGCGGCGATGCCGTCAAGGACCTCTCCTCGTGCTTTGAGCATGTCCAAGGCGTGCACCGCGCCGGCCGCGTCGATCGACAGGTCCGCCATCATCCGTTCGACGGTGAAAGGCCCGTGCGTCTTGGCGTATCTTGCGACCCGGCCATCGATGTCATCGTCCGGCAGCTCGTTCCAGAACGTCCTGCGCCCCAGCTCCTCCTCGACCTCATGCACGGCTCGAGGATCCATGATCGCCGAGAAATCGGCCTGCCCCAGCAGCCGTTCCAGCACATCGGGATCGATCGACAGCAGTTGCGCCGATCGTTCCGCCTGAGGCACGTCGTACTGGTACATGACGGTGCCCACATAGCCGAACAGCAGGTTCTCGGCGAATGGGGACGCAATGTCGGTCGTCACATCAACCAGACCGATGTTTCCCGACTGAATGTCCGTCATGATGCGACGCAACGCGGGCATGTCGTAATCGTCCTGCAGGCATTCGCGGGCGGTTTCCAGCAGCAGCGGGTAATTGCGTTTCAGCCGCGCGGCGTTCAACAGTTGCGCGGCACGCAGTCTCTGCTGCCATAGCGGCACGCGCCTGCCGGGATCGGTTCTGGGGAGGAACAGCGAGCGTGCGGCGCATTCCCTGAACCGGGCCGCGAACAGCACCGTCTCCCCCACCTGCGTCTCGATCATGCGCTGCATGTCGTCAGGGTCGAACCTGATGAGCTCCGGGACATCGATGTCATGCTCCTGGGCGGGAAGCCTCAGGACGATGCCGTCATCGGCGGCGTATGCCTGGCCGTCGAATCCATAACGCTGCTTGAGACGCGCGGTGATTGCCATCGCCCATGGCTCATGCACGCGACGGCCATATCGGGAATGGATGATGACCCGCCAGTCCCCCTCGTCGTCGGGGCAACGTTCGATCACCATGCGGCGGTCATCCGGCACGACGCCGGTGGCCTTCCTCTGCTCCGCCAGCAGTCGGGCGAGGTTTTCCACGGCGTTGTCGTCCAGCCCGTCATCGTGCAGGCGGTCTGCCGTGGCGGTGTCGAACCGTGGATGGCCCGCTTCTGCGGCATCCGTCAGTCCAGTGCAGACCTGCCGGATGAAAGCGCCTTCGGCCGTACCGAACCCGCAGTCCCTGCCGCTGCCGTCCCCATGCCAGAACGGCAGACGGGCCGTCCTGCCCGGTGCCGGGGTGACGATCACGCGGTCGCGGGTGATCTCCTGAATCTGCCATGTGGATGTACCCAGGGTGATGATGTCGCCGACACGGGACTCGTACACCATTTCCTCGTCGAGTTCCCCCACTCTTCGAGGCCCTTTGCCCCCATCCGTCTCGGGCAGCACCACGGTGTACAGTCCGCGATCTGGAATCGTGCCGCCGCTGGTCACGGCGAGCCGCTGCGCCCCGGGGCGGGCGGAGATCAGGTCCTCATCATGGTTCCACATCAGGCAGGGGCGGAAGGCGGAGAAGTCCTCGCTGTCGTAGGCCCCCGTCATCATGCCCATCACCGAGTCGAACGTGCCGCGGTCGAGGTCGCGGAAGGGTGCCGACCTGCATACCGTCGCATACCAGTCGTCCGGCCTGAGGTCCTCCATCGATGCGGCCGCGACGGTCTGTTGGGCGAGCACATCCAGCGGGTTGCGGATCACCGATATCGGTTCGATGTCGCCGGCCCGCATGCTTTCCACGCTCGCCGCCGCCCCGATGATCTGCTCCCGGGTCAGAGGGTAGATCAGCGCGTGGGACACCCCTCCGACACGATGATCCGCGCGTCCGACGCGCTGCAATCCTGACGATACCGACAACGGAGGCGATATCTGTATCACCAGATCCACCGACCCCATGTCGATGCCCAATTCCAGGCTGCTGGTGGCCACCACGCAACGCAGCAGGCCATGTTTGAGCTGTTCCTCGATCCGCTTGCGCCGCTCCTTGGACACCGACCCGTGATGGGCCATCGCGATGACGTCCCCGTCATCGTGAGACCGAACCAGCATCGTCGTGGAGCCGACCACGGGATCGTAATGCCGGGAAAACCCACTGCGCCCCTCCGGTGACTGCGCCTGCACGGCATCGGTGCCATGATCCTGTGCATACAGGTCGTTGAGCCTGGCGGTGAGCTTCTCCGCCAGGCCCCTCGAATTCACGAACACCAGCGTGGTGCGGTGGGAGAGCACCTGATCCAGCACGTCCCGCTCGATCACCGGCCATATGGATCCGCCCGCCCGATCCCCCGCGGCGCCGGTGATCGCCTGCGAATCGTATTGCGAATCCTCCGGCGAAACCAGAACCGACCGTCGATCCGGCGACACTGGCAGGCCACGCCGTTCGGCGAGCCGTCTCATGGCCGGGGTCACGCCGCTGATATGCGGGGCCGATGCCGCCGACGCGTCGACGCCTCCCGCACGGCCGGGCACATTGGCTGATTGGAGGTCCCTCATGTTCTCCAGCGGCTCGACGACGCGCAGATCCATCGCGGGCCTCTCCTGCGGATTGATGACGGTCACGGGATGGATCCCGCCGACGAATCTCGCGACCTCGTCGACAGGCCTTACCGTGGCGGACAACCCTATGCGCTGCGTCGCATGCCCGGCGAGCGCATCCAGCCGTTCCAGGCTCACGGCCAGGTGCGCGCCCCGTTTGGTGCCGGCGACGGCATGGACCTCATCGAGTATCACCGTTTCGACATCGCGCAGGATGACGCGCGCCTTGGACGTCAGCAGCAGATACAGCGATTCCGGCGTCGTGACGAGGATGTCCGGCGGATGGGAGGCGATGGCGCGTCTCTCCCGTGTCGTCGTGTCACCGCTGCGTATAGCGATGCCGATATCGGGAGCGGCAAGGCCGGACGCCTCGCATTCGGCGGCGATGCCGTCGAGCGGAGCGCGGAGGTTCTTCGCGACATCGACGGCCAGCGCCTTCAGCGGCGAGACGTACAGCACCTTGACACGCCGAGTCCGACGCCGCTCTCCGGAAACGTCAGCCGCGCCCTTCGGAGCGGTCATGGCACCGGAGCCGTTCAGACGATCCGCCTCTCCCGTCATCAGGCGGTCGATGGCCGAGAGGAACGCGCATAATGTCTTGCCCGAGCCGGTGGGCGCGACCACCAGAGCATTGCCCCCGGCATGGATGACCGGCCATGCCTGGTTCTGCGCCGCAGTAGGTACATCAAACGCATGTTTGAACCATGCCCTTGTAGGACCCGAGAACAGATTCAAACATTCGTACATATATTCGATTATGCGATGCAGCCTAGACCCACGACACACCGCTCGAAGACGGGCGACCTACTCCTCGACCCACTCCAGCACATCGCCCGGCTGGCACTCCAGCGCCTCGCAGATGCCGTCAAGCGTGGAGAAGCGTATGGCCTTGGCCCGCCCGTTCTTCAGCACCGAGACATTCGCCGGCGTGATGCCGACACGTTCCGTCAGCTCCCCCACCGACATTTTGCGTTTGGCGAGCATCACGTCGAGGTTCACTCGGATCGCCATGTCAGATCACCGCCTCCAGCTCGTCGTGCTGGGCGATGGCGGCCAGCAGTGAGCGCATGACCAGCATCAGCAGCACGCACTGGCCGATGCGAATCATCGTGGGGTCGTCGAACCGCATCGTCAGGAAGCCGCCCAGCGCGCGGCCGACGGTGATGCCCGCATAGAACAGGCTCGCCATGCCCGCCGCGGACGCGCCGATCCCCCACATGCAGTGCAGCCAGTTCATGTGACGACTCGCGTAATGGATCGCCACACAGTTGTTCAGCGCCGCATCGACGCCGCCTGCGCCCAATCCGTAGGGGACGGCGAGCAGCAAATTGGCCATGATTCTCCCGGTATTATCCAGTGGTATGTACGTTCGTACACATGCTAGGCGAACCACAGGATATCCGTTCTCGCAGGCCGAACGAGCGCGCCGGTCCGCCGCGCTCCGGACCCGTTCACGGACGCATGGTCATTCGCGCTCAGCGCAACCATAGCGTTTCTCGAATAAAAACGAGATGATTGACCCGGAAAACCTGAACGAGAAAAGGCGGCAACATGGTCGGCAATGACACGATACACACGGTCACGCGTAAGGAGCACGACTGCATCGGCTACATGGATGTGCCGAAAGACGTGTATTGGGGCATCCATACGCAGCGGGCGCTCGGTAACTTCACCGTCTCCCGAATCGCGGACTCCACCCATCCCCAGCTGATGCGGGCCTATGCGACCGTTAAACGCGCCTGTGCCGAAGCCAACGACGAGCTCGGACTGATCGACCACGACAAGGCACGGCTCATCGTCGCCGCATGCCGCGACGTCGAGAACGGCGAGCTCGCCGACCAGTTCCCGGTCGACGTGCTGCAGGGCGGCGCCGGCACATCGACGAACATGAATATGAACGAGGTCATCGCCAATCGGGCGTTGGAGCTCGGCGGGCATCCCAAAGGCGATTATGGGTTCATCCACCCGAACGACGACGTGAACCATTCGCAATCGACCAACGACACCTACCCCGCGGCCTGCAAGCTCGCGCTGATCGACGCCATCGGGCCGCTCGCGGAAGAGACGAAGAAACTCACGCGGGCGTTCCACGACCTCGCCGACAAGCACACGAACGACGTCACCATCGGACGCACCCAGCTGCAGGATGCGGTGCCGATGACCTACGGTCAGGAATTCCACGCATTCGCAAGCTTCCTGAAAAGCGACCTCCTGGCCCTCGAACACGTCGTCCCGCAACTGACCACGCTGAACCTCGGCGCCACCGCCATCGGCACCGGCATCTGCGCCGACCTGCGGTTCCGCACGACCGCCACGCGCCATCTGGCCGCCATCACCGGGCTGCCCATCACCGCGGCGGCGGATCCCGTGGCGGCCATGACCGATATGAGCGGATACATCGCCACGTCGCAGACGGTCAAGAACCTCGCCATACACCTGAAAAAGGCCGCCGACGACCTGCGACTGCTCAATTCCGGCCCGCATACCGGATTCGACGACCTCAACGTGCCGGCACGGCAGGCGGGCAGCAGCATCATGCCCGGCAAGGTGAACCCGGTCATCCCCGAATGCGTGAACCAATGCTGCTTCATGGTGTTCGGCATGGACACGACCGTCACATGGGCCGCATCCGAAGGGCAATTGCAGCTCAACGCCTTCGACCCGGTGATCATCCACGAACTGCTCAACGGCATCGAGCTGCTGACCCGCGCGATGGCGATGTTCCGCGAGCGCTGCGTGTCCGGCATCACCATCAACGCCTCGATGGGGCGCCGCTACGCCGAATACTCCCCGTCGATCGCCGCCGCACTGAACGGCGTCATCGGATACGAACACGCGGCCGACATCGCCCAGGAAGCGGCCAACGACAATCGTACCGTGCGCGATGTCGCCGGCGAGCGCACCGACCTGCCCGCGTCGACGCTCGACGAGCTGCTCGACCCGATCGCCCTGTCGCGCCGTCTCGGCCAGACCTGCCGGGAGCATCAGTAGACGGATATCGGCTCGGGCCGCCGCCGGCCTGATACAAGCCGACG